>FUFK010039695.1_pt1 | contig 24533 bp, 28 predicted proteins | sample 1021851 | NCBI WGS metagenome assembly FUFK01 (sample SAMEA51879418, study PRJEB19060) | metagenome | reverse complement strand
CGGCGATCGGGTAGGGGCCGGCGCCGAGCGGGAGGTCGTCTTTTGCGGTGTCGCTTGTGTCGCCAGAACCGACGGTCGTCGTCTGCTCGTCATTCTCACCGCAGGCAGTGATGCAGGTGACGGCGAGGAGGAGGCTGATCAGGGTGAGGATGCGGCGCATCAGGGGTGTCTCCCAGGGGTTTGGTTGCGGATACGTGTTCTGACGTCACCGCTCGGCTGCTGGTTCCCAAGGCCACCGGATTTCGGGTCGTTGTGCCAGTGTGGTCGGCGTGGAGATCAAGGGTTGGATCGCGTCGCGCCAGAAGGACTCGATCCGGATCCGAAACGTCAAGGCCGAGGACGAGCAGGCGCTGCGTGCCGCGTTGATGGCTGCCTGCGAGGGTGGCGGTACCGACCGAACGCTCCTGTGGGAACTGCCCCGCCGTCCGGAGCCGATTCGGATGGCTGCCCGGATCTCGCTCGGTCTCACCTGCACGGCGGNGNTGCTGCTGCTCGCAGCGTTCGTGGCAGGAGCCGAAACTCGCACCATGCTCCTCATCGCGCTGGCGCTCGTCGTGTTCTTCGGAGGTGGCTTTCCTCTTGTCGTTGCGCGTGGCGACCGGGGAGTGAAGGTTTTTGCCGACGGCACGCTGGAGCGAGCTGACTGGGGTGGCGTCTCGACCTTCGATCTGCGCCGCTACCAGCGGGTCACGCTGCACTGATCACCGGCGGCCACGACGACAGCGCGCCGTTCAGGCGGCAGGCTCGTCGGCGACAACCCGGCGGGTGTCGCTGACGATGGCGCCCGGGTGACCGCAGAACCAGCACCGGGTCTCCGCGTCGCCGTACCAGCCGACATCGCAGCTGCGGCACCGTCGGGGCGCTGCACCCTCGATGGGAGCCTCTTCGACCCGTGATTCGCTCACGAAGACCACCCTAAGCCGATGCGAACCTGCGATTCGGTGATCCCTGCCGGAGAGCGGTGCCATTGGCGTAGCCTCTGCAGCGGCGTTGCGCAGCCGGCGAGGCGCCACCCCCGAACGATCGAGGAGAACCGACATGGCCACGCTGTGCCCCAACGCCGACGGCTCGAGCCCGCAGCAGCGAGAGTTCGATGAAGCACCCCCGATGTGCATCGACCCCGAGAAGACCTACACCGCCACCATGGTCACCTCGATGGGCACGATGGTGATCCATCTCAACGCCGCCCAGGCACCGAAGACGGTCAACAACTTCGTGACGCTCGCCCGGTACCACTACTACGACGGCATCATCTTCCATCGCATCATCAACGGCTTCATGTGCCAGGGCGGCGACCCCACCGGCAGCGGCCGAGGTGGCCCCGGCTACCGATTCGAGGACGAACTGCCGGCCCCGGGTCGCTACGAGATCGGTTCGATCGCGATGGCCAACGCCGGCCCTAACACCAACGGCAGCCAGTTCTTCATCGTGTCCGGCGCCTCGGGCGTCGGCCTGCCCCCGCAGTACTCACTGTTCGGCAAGGTTGTCAGCGGCCTCGAGGTCGTCGACGCCATGCAGAAGGTCGAGACCGACCGTATGGANCGCCCCCACANCGACGTCGTCATCGAGTCGGTCACCATCGAGGAGAGCTGAACATGACGATCACCACACTCGGCGTCATCGGTACCGGCGCCATGGGCTCGGGCATCGTTGAGGTCGCCGCCAAGGCCGGTGTCACCGTGATCGCCCGCGACATCAACGCTGCCGCCGTGGAGGCCGGTCAGGGCAAGGTTGAAGGTTCGATGGCCAAGGCCGTCGAACGCGGCAAGCTCGATGAGGCCGCCCGTGATGCTGCGGTCGCCAACATCACCTGGACCACCGACCTCGCCGACCTCGCTCCGTGCGATCTCGTCATCGAGGCGGCTCCGGAGAACCTCGAGCTCAAGAAGGAGATCTTCGCCGAGCTCGACAGCATCCTCGGCCCTGACGCGGTCATCGCCACGAATACGTCGTCGTACCCGATCATCGAGGTCGCGATGGTGACGAGTCGGCCCGAAAAGGTCGTCGGGATGCACTTCTTCAACCCGGCGACGGTCATGAAGCTCGTNGAGGTCATCTCGACACAGCGCACNGCCGACGAGGTGAAGGCCGCCGCTGACGCGTTTGCGAGCGACGTTCTCGGGAAGCGGGTCGTGCACTGCAAGGACCGGGCCGGCTTCGTCGTGAACATGCTCCTCGTGCCGTACCTGTGCCAGGCGATGCGCATGTTCGAGAACGGCCATGCGTCCGCCGCCGATATCGACGAGGCGATGAAACTCGGTGCCGGGCACCCCATGGGTCCGCTTGAGCTCAGCGACATGATCGGGCTCGACGTCATGCTCTGGACCGCCGAGTCGCTTCACGACGAATACAACGAGGCCTTCTATGCGCCGCCGCCGCTGCTGCGTCGCATGGTCACGGCCGGTCAGCTCGGCCGCAAGACCGGCCAGGGCTTCTACAGCTACTGATCACTCGCGACCCCGGCTGAGATCGACGACTGCCGAGTACGGCGCCGTCGGCGAGGCCGGGGTCGTGCGCGTCGTGATGGGGCCTCGGAAGCGGATTGCACCGACCATCGCGACCGCGAGGATCTCGATCGCAGCGGCGATGGCCAGCACGGTGAGGAAGCGGTCGGCGCTGGAGCCGTCGTCGACGAGTGCGCTCAGAATGCTGATGCCGGCGGCGGCGCCGAGTTGGCCGGTCATGTTGAGCATGCCGGTGCCCACGCCGACGTCGCGGTCGCCGATCGCTTCGGTGAGCGCGGCGATGATCGGTGGCCTGGCGACCCCGCTGCCTGCGCCCTGGATACCGACGCCGACACCCACCATCCACAGCTCGTCCTGCGCTGCACCAAAGCCGATCATGAGCAGTCCGATCGCGATGCCGCTGGTGCCGAAGACGACGAGCGGGCGACCACCGAGGCGTTCGACCAGCCATCCGGCGAATGACGCGCCGAGTGAGAACGTGATCGGTCGCGGGAGGATCATCAGCGAAATGGCGGCGGCGCCGAGATTGAACACATCGGCGAGCAGGAGTGAGGTGATCACGAGTCCCGCCATGTAGGGGCCGTTGAGGAAGACCTGGCTGGCGATCGGCAAGAAGACGTTGCGTTCGCGGAGCGCGTCGAGTTCGACGAGCGGATGCTCGATGCGTTGCTCGTACTGAAGGAACGCCAGCACAAAGACGGGGGAGGTGATGAGGCCGACGATGACCCAGGGGTGGTCCCACCCGAGCGGCACGCCTCGGTTGATCGCGACCAGCAGCGACCCGATGCCGATTGCGAGCAGGAAGCTGCCGACAACGTCGAAGGTGTGGTCCTCGCGACGGTCGGTTGCGGGGAGAACGAACCATGCGAGTGCAACGGCGATCGCCATGCCGGAACCTTGGATCACGAACAGCACCCGCCAACTGGTCGCCTCGATCAGTGGGCCACCGACGGCGACACCGATCGCCGGCGCAGCGGCGAGCACGGCGCTCCATGTGCCGGCGACCCGCGTGCGGCGGCCCTCGGGGAACACCGACATCATGATGGCGAGCGCCGACGGCCCGGTCGACGCGGCGAAGCCCTGGGCAATGACCCGGACGGCGATCAACATGAACGCGGATGTGGCGAACGATGTCAGGAGTGAAAACACGGCAGCGCCCGCGAACCCGATGAGGTACATGCGGCGATGGCCGTAGAGGTCGCCGAGCTTGCCCGCCATCGGCGTGAAGACGGCGAAGGCGAGCAAGGGGCCGGCGATGACCCAGGTGATGACCGAAACGCTCGAGTTGAGATCGGTGGCGATCGTGGCCAGGGCGGCGGACAGGACGGTGATCGTGAACGACGAGCAGGCCACCCCGGTGAGCGCCACCACCTGCACGGTCCGCGGGCTGAACCGACGGTCGTCGGGAGGGGCGAGAAGACTCACCGTTCGACCCTAGGTGAACGCTCGTTCACGTTCCTCGCCGTATGACCGATATCACCTCGGCGTGGTGTTGCGCGCCCGCCAGTCGGCCGCGTCTGCACGCGCTTCCACCTCGGCCGGGATGTCGAGATACGCCTGACGTGATCGGCGGTGGCGGAGCAGGCCGGCGGCGTAGTGGCGGAGGTAGTCGAAGCTGAATCGGAGGTAGCCCCGTTCGGCGAACTGGCGCACGTGGACCAGCTCGTGGGCGATCAGCTGCCGGTCGCCGCTGCGATCTCGGTCGTTCTTGAGAAAGATCCAGCTGCCGATCGTCATCCCGTCAGCGCCGCGCGGAAGGACGGGCACCTGAAGGATCCGGACCTTCTTCGCGAGGCCGGGATCGAGTACGTCGTAGGCGAGGAGTTCGGGGCCTTCGAGTCGTCGCATGTGCCTAGAGTATGCGGACGTCGCAAGAGATGAGGTCGCCGTGGGAATCGAACACTATGGGCGGGTCGAGGATCCGGTCACTGCCATCCTCGCCGGCATCGGTCGATCGCGCGATCTCACCATCGACGACCTCGCCCCGGTCGACGAGTTCCATCTCGGCGGTGCGGCAGCTACCGCAGCACTTGTCGCCGATCTCGACCTGCGACCCGAAGATCGTGTCCTCGATATCGGTTCGGGGATCGGCGGACCGGCGCGACGCATCGCGTCGGTCGTCGGCTGCGAGGTTGTCGGTGTCGACCTCACGCCATCGTTCGTCGAGACGGCGACTGCCCTGTCGGAATTGACGGGATTGGACGACCGCACCTCCTTCGTCGTCGGTGACGCCACCCAACTCGAGTTCGCGAGTCGCTTCGACGCGGCCACGCTCGTGCATGTCGGCATGAACATCCCCGACAAGTCCGCCTTCTTCGCGGCGGTGGCAGACCAACTCGAGCCGGGCGCTCGGCTCGGCATCTACGACCTCATGGCGACCGGCGATCCGGACAGGCTCTCGTATCCACTTCCGTTCGCGTCGGACGCCTCCGGAGCGTGGGTCGCTTCGCCGGATGCCTACGTGGCGTCGCTCGTGGCGGCGGGCTTCGATGTCGCCGAGCCGATCGATCGCACACAGCTTGCGCTCGATGCGACGGCAGCCGCCAATGCCGCCGGACCCCCGCCGGTGTCGTTGGCGACCCTCATGGGTCCCGACTTTGACGCGATGTTCGCGAACATCGGCGCCGCATTGCGAGGTGGCCTGCTCGCCCCGGTGCAGATCATCGCAACCCGCTGACGCTCAGCGGAGTCCCCAGTCCGCGAGCAACGCGGGGAGCTCGCCGAGGTGCTCGATGGTGGGCGCTTCGTGGTCGCCGTCGTGGTGTTCGTGGGCCCAGGTGACGTGATAGGGCACGTGCACCGCCTTCCCGCCGATCTCCATCACCGGGAGCACATCGGACGGGAGGGAGTTGCCGACCATCACGAAGTTCGACGGATTGACGCCGTGGAGGTCGAGGAGCCGCTGGTAGGTGGCCGGGTCCTTGTGGGCCACGACTTCGGTCTGCCAGAAGAAGGTTCTCAAGCCGCTCGACTCGATGCGCGAGAGCTGGTGGTAGAGGTCGCCTTTGGTGATGATCATCTTGGTGTGGTCGCCGAGTTCGTCGAGCACATCGGTGACGCCATTGATCAACTCGACGGGTCGGTCGAGCAGGGCGTGCCCGAGGTCGAGGATTGAGGCGATCTGCGCGGTGCTGACGTGGCTGTCGCTGATCTCGATGGCGCACTCGATCAGCGACAGGGTGTAGGCCTTCACGCCGTAGCCGTACTTCGGCATGTTGCGTGACTCGATCTCGAAAAGGCGTTCCTCGATCGCCGTTGGGTCGCCGTAGTCACTGAGCAGGGTTTCGAACTCGCGATGGCTGGCCTGGAAGCCGTCCTCGTTGTGCCACAGCGTGTCGTCGGCATCGAACCCGATGATCATGATCGGGAGCGTACCGGCGAGCGTTGCGGCGTGTCTGATGGCGGTTATCCACAGATCTGGTCGGGGTCCCCGAGGGGGTCAGAGGGCTTCGGTACGTTCCGATCCATGGCGTCGTGTCAGCGTCCTGGGTGCAGTGAAGCGCAGGTCGGCACGCTGTTGCTCCAACGCAGCGAGTGTCGGGCCGAACTGCTTCCTCTCGGCGATCCGGTCGGGGATCGGTACGGCTACGCGCTCTGTGAGGCCCATCTCAGTCGGGCGCGGGTGCCGCGGGGCTGGGAGATGGTGGATCGGCGACCGTTGGTCTCGCCGGCAGCGAGCGCAGTCGACGAATCGTGTTCGGATGAGCTGGCGTGGTCCCCGAGCCGGGGGCGTGAGGTCCCCGACACCGTGGCCTCGGTGCGTTCACCCCTGCTCCGGCGGGCCTTCCTCGGTGTCGACGGGCTCGGCGGCGAACAAGCGCTCGGGGTCGAGCAAGTCGGCGACGGCCTCGCCGGGTCGCACCGGGTTCATCATCAAGTCGATGCCGACCCACAGCGTCTTGGCCGTGGGGTGGAAGAGCGGGGGGACGATCACGGCGATCAGCAGCGGCACGCTGGCGAGGCCGACGAAATCCATATTGGGCCACAGCGCCCAGAGGCCCACCAGGATGCTGATCAGGATCAGGCCGAAGGTGACGATCGTGTTCATGCCGACGGCTCCAACGAAGTGGCCCGGATCACGCTCGAAGACGAAGCCACAGCGCGGGCACGCCGGGCGCAGGCCGACGATCCGCCGCGTCAGGTGACGTCGACCACAGACCGGGCAGGCTCGGGTGGCACCTCGCCACAGCAGGACCAGCTTTCGGGGAGTCGGCCGGACGAGCTCGTTCATGATTCGAAGGGTATGTCCGGACAATTAGCCGAGCAACTGCGCTTCGCTGTTTGACGCATATGTCACGCTCCTCGCGGGCGACGCGTCTCGCCCTCATCGGTCTCGCCCTCACGATCACCCTCGTCGGTGTGCTGATCGCCTCCCCACCACCGGCCGGTGAGCACGACAACACCGCCGGTATCCCGACCACCACGATCACCACCTCGGGCATCACGACGACCTCGACCACGACGACGTCGACCACCAGCACCACCACGACGACCACCACCGAACCGCCGTACGAGGGCTGGGTCGACCCCCGTTCCTCGGGCACGCCGTACGGCGAAACCGTCGAGGGACTGCTCACCTTCCGGGGGAACCCCACGCGCTCGTACTACGGCGAGGGACCTGTCCCGACTGCTCCCGAGATCCGATGGCGGTTCCCCGACCAGGCGATGTGCTCCAACTCGTCGGTCGGTGAGCGGGTCATCAACTGGTGCGGCACCGGCTGGACGGGACAGCCTGCGATCTGGGAGCGCGGCGAGGAGACATGGGTCGCCTTCGGCGCCTACAGCCGCAACGTCCACGTCCTCGACTACGACACCGGCGAACGGTTGCTCCCCGACTTCCGCACGGGCGACATCATCAAGGGCTCGGTGACAATCGACCCCGACGGATTCCCGCTGCTCTACACGGGCAGTCGGGACAACGACTACCGGGTCATCGCCTTCGACCGTGACGAACTGACCGAACTCTGGGCGCTGAACGCCTTCGACGTCTCGCCAACCCGATGGAACAACGACTGGGACGGCGCCGGACTGATCCTCGACGATTTCTTGTTCATCGGCGGCGAGAACAGCCAGTTTCACGTTGTGAAGCTCAACCGTGGCTACGACCCGGACGGCCTCGTCACCGTCGAGCCAGAACTTGTCTTCAACACGCCTGGATGGGACAACGAACTCCTGCGAGACGTCGGCGGCAATGTGTCGATCGAGAATTCGGTCGCCATCTCGGGCAACGTCGTCTACTTCGCCAACAGCGGTGGCCTCATCCAGGGCTGGGACATCACCGACCTTTCGGACGGCGGCGAACCCACTCAAGTCTTCCGATACTGGGCCGGGGACGACATCGACGCCACGCTCGTCATCGACGATGAGGGAATGATCTACGCCGGCGTCGAATACGAACGGGGCAACGCCCGGAGCCGCGAGGTCGGGCAGATCATCAAGCTCGACCCGACCAAGGATCCCGAGGAGGCGCTGCTCTGGGGGGTCGAGCAGCGGCCCCGACTTGATTCTGGGATCTGGGCAACGCCAGGTCTCCACGACGATCTTCTGATCGTGCCGACCGACAGCGGCGATGTCCTAGGCCTTGATCGCTTCAGCGGCGAGGAACGGTGGCGGGTCGAACTCTCCGGGCCGACATGGGCATCGCCGGTGATCGTCGACGACATCTGGATCCAGGGCGACTGCGGTGGCCGCCTCCACGCCTTCGACATCTCCGACTCGACCATCGAGCCGCCCAAACTCTGGGAGATCGATCTCGGTGGTTGCATCGAGTCGACCCCGGCGTTGTGGCGGGGTCAGATTGTCGTGGGAACCCGAGCCGGTTTTGTGTACGCCGTCGGCGATCCGCTCGGGTGACGAGCGGTTCGCCTGGCTGATCAGGCGTCGAAGGCCGACACGATCTCCTCGAGCCAGCGTTTCGGAGTGTCGTAGTCGCTTTCGGGAGTCTTGCCGAGTCGGACGACGACGAGATCGCTGCTCGGCACACAGATCACCCGCTGGAGTTCGAAGCCACTGCAGAAGAAGGTGCCGCGGCCGTCGTCGGCCACCCACCAGTGCGTGCCGTAGTGACTGCCCTCGTCATCGACGGCCCAGGCGCGACGCTCGTCGTCGATCCACTCCCTGGGAACGACCTGGGCGCCGTCCCACTGCCCACCTCGAAGGTGCAAAAGGCCGAATCGGGCCCAGTCCCGAGCGGTCATGTGGAGATACGACGAACCGACAAAGGTGCCCGCCGTGTCGAAGGTCGGTTCGGCCGATCGGATGCCGATCGGATGGAAGAGCACGTCGTTCATCCACGCCTTCATCTCCTCAGGCCCACCGATCAGGTCGCCGATGATCCGGGCCACGATGTTGGTGGTCCCCGACGAGTAGTTGAAGGTCGTCCCGGGTTCGTGACGAGCGGGTCGGGCAGCGGCGTAGCCGGCAACGTCACCGGCTCCAGCGCCGAAGAGCATGTCGATGCAGTGGCTCCAGCCCGGATCCTCGGGGCCGTGGCTCTCGCCGCTCTCGTCGAGGGTGTACTCCTCGTTGAAGTCGAGCCCGTCGGCCATGCGGAGGAGATGACGAAGGGTGAGCCGTGATCGTGGATCCCTGGCGTCGGTCTGCCACGCCTCGATTGGTGCCGGCGTGTCGAGTTCGAGACGGCCCTGGGCGACGAGGATGCCGACGAGAGAATGCGTGACGCTCTTGGCCATCGACCATGAGAGCAACGGTGTCTCCGGGGTGATGTCGGGTCCGTAGCGTTCCGCGACGATTCGTCCCTGGTGGACGACAACGGTGGCGTACGACGCGCCGAAGCTCGGGTCGGGCTCGCTACCGAAGGCCTGTGCGAGCAGGCCCTCGAGCACTGCCGGATCCACCTGGTCGGGGAGCGAACCTGTCGGCCAATCCCGGGTCGGCCAGGGCACCCCGGCGGGCTGAGGCGGCAGAGGTGGAAGCTGGTCGACGGGGACCGGGTCAAGGATGGTCATCGGTCAACGATGGCAGATGGCAGCTTGGGTGGCGACGGTGAGCGTTCGCACCGCGACGTCTCAGGGCGTTGCTGTCGTCCGTCGGAAGAGCTCGGCTTCGGCGTCGTCGTAGGGGCGGCCGTCCGGGTGGAAGAGTTCGTGGAACCAGGTTCCGTCATCGGTGACTGGCTCCATCCACGAGGTCCATGGGAATCGGGTCTGTGTCCGGCCGTCGACCAGGCCCCAGTTGATCGCGCCGACGCCACGGTCCCGGAAGACCGGCAGGAGGTCGGCGGTCGAGCCGGCCGTTCGCGCCAGCCATTCGGTGCACACGAGCGGCCGCCCGTGTGACTCAAGTGCGTCGATGACCGCGTTGAGCGGCCCTGCGGGCTCGTAGCAGTGGAACGTGATGATGTCGCTGTTGGCGAGCGCGATCTCGTTGAGCGGCCCGGGAACGGTCCGGTGCTCGTCGTCGTATTCCCACACCCCGACACTGAGGGGCTGGCTGGGCGCCACCGACCGCGCCCAGCGGAACACCTCGGCCACGAGCGCCGCAGACGACGCCTCCTTGGCCTCGCGGGAACCACCGAGGATCGTGTCGCGATCGATCTGGTCGGGTTCGTTGAACAGATCCCAGAGAACGATGCGGTCGTCGTCGGCGAAGCGGGTCAGCGTCTCGACGACGTAAGGCTCGAGTCGGGGCCAACGGGTGGGGTCGTCCATCGTCGGCCGCCCGGGCGACTGCACCCAAACCGAATTGTGAAGACGAGGTGTGGGTTCTGGCTGCGGACCCAGCTCTGGCTCGGGGTGCCACACCCCGTCGAAAAGGACCGGCATGGTGGCGATGCCGTGACCGTGGGCCATCGCGACGATCTGCTCGACCCGGTCGAGGAAGCCCTCGCCCTCCGCCTCGAACATGAGGTCGTGGAGGTACAGACGGATGACGTTCATCCCGAGTCCGGCAGCCCAGCCGAGCTCGCGGTCGATCGTCTCGGGGTCGAAGGTCTCGCGCTGCCATAACTCGAGCTGGTTCCCCGCCGTCGACGGGGTGAAGTTGCAGCCGACCAGCCAACCGGACCGCTCCGTCCAGGCATGCGCCTGATCCGAACTCCATCGTCCCTCGATTGGTGTGGCCATGAGATCTCCTCAGCCCCGGTGCCAGACCGGGCCGTTGGGCGTGTCCTCGACCACGATGCCGCGAGCCGTGAGTTCGTCGCGAATCCGGTCCGCCTCGGCGAAGTCCTTGTTCGCCCGAGCGTCGGTGCGGGCCGAGACCAGCGCGTCGATCTCGGGATCGCCGCCGTCACTCCCGGAGCCGAGCCCGTCGGGCTCGACACCGAGCCCCATCGCTCCGGCAAGGTCGATCGCGGTTACCACCAGCATCGCCGCAGCATCGTCGCCGGCGTCGAGTGCTGCGTTGGCGCGACGGATCGTCTCGAACATCGTGGCGACACCTTCGGGGGTTCCGAGGTCGTCGTCCATGGCGGCCGTGAACGCAGCGATGGCGGTGGCGTCCCGCTCGGAGCCGTCGAGCGCCACACCGGCGCCGGACGCTTTTCGAACCATCGCATCGAGCCGCTTCAGACCCTCGCGCGACTGGGCCATCACGTCGGGATTGAGCTCCATCACCTTGCGGTAGTGGGTCTGGAGCAAGGCGAGTCGCAATGCCCGTGCATTGTCGGGGTGCTCGTCGAGGAGCGTTTGGATGGTGGTGAAGTTGCCGAGCGACTTCGACATCTTTTCACCGCTGATGTTGAGCATCGCGTTGTGGGCCCAGTGCTGGGCGAAGTCGCGGCCGGCGGCGATCGCCTCGGCGCGTTCGTTGGTGTGGTGGGGGAAGACGAGATCGTTTCCGCCGCCGTGAAGATCAAAGCCATCGCCGAGGATGCCGAGGCTCATCGCCACGCACTCGATGTGCCAGCCAGGACGGCCATCGCCCCACGGGGAGGGCCAAGTGGGCTCGCCGGGCTTGGCCGCTTTCCAGAGCGCGAAGTCGAGTGGGTCTTCTTTGGTGTCGTCGACCTCGACCCGGGCACCGGCACCGTCGCGGAGATCGTCGACCGTACGGTGGACGAGGTCGCCGTAGCCATCGACAGTGTGAACACGGAGATAGACACCGGAGTCGTTGGCGTAGGCCGAGCCCTTGTCGATGAGGGTCTGGATGAACTCGACCATCTCCTCGACGTACTCGGTTGCATGCGGTCGATCGTGGGGGCGCAGGATGTCCAACGCGTCCATGACATCGTCGTAGACCTGCTTCCACTCGGTGGCGACGGCCGACTCGGTGGTGTTCTCGGCCTGGGCGCGGGCGATGATCTTGTCGTCGATGTCGGTGACGTTGGCGACATGGTGCACCGTCAGCCCGCGCCATTCGAAGTAGCGGCGCATGACGTCGTAGGTCATGGCCTGGCGGGCGTGGCCGAGGTGGGGGTGGTCGTAGACCGTTGGTCCGCATGCGTACAGCGAGACCTTGCCTTCGTCGCGTTGTGCGAGCGGACGAACGTCGCCGGTCAGCGTGTCGTAGAGGCGGATCACGATGGACTCTCTCGTGTGGGTCAGATGAGGGGGGACGGGGCTGCGTCGAGTTCAACCCCGACCAGGGCGCCAAGTTCACGCAGAAGCGTAGGCGCCGTCGGGTTGTCACCGCCCTCGAGAATCGCATCGGCGAGTTCCATCAGGGCATGAAGGGCGGTGGGGGCGTCGAGGTCGTTGTCGAGCGCGGCGCGGACGCGATCGGCGTATTGGTCGGGATCGGGGCCGGTGGGGGCGTGGGCTGCCCGGTGCAGCCGATCGAGCATTGCTGATGCGGTCTCAATGTCCTTGTCGAACCACTCCCAGTCGCTGCGGTAGTGGTGGCGCATCAGGGCGAGTCGGATCGCTCGCGGGTCGGCGGTCTTGACCAACTCGCTGACGAAGACGAGGTTCCCGAGCGACTTCGACATCTTCGTGCCCTGGTAGGCGACCATCCCGGCGTGCATCCAGTGGTTCACGAAGGTGACCCCGTTGGCCGCTTCGCTTTGGGCTCGGCTGCACTCGTGGTGCGGGAAGATCAGATCGGAGCCTCCGCCGTGGAGATCGAGGGTGGGCCCGAGCGTGCCCTTCGACATCGCCGAGCACTCGATGTGCCAGCCGGGTCGTCCCGGACCCCACGGTGACGGCCATGACGGCTCGTCGTCGAGTGATGGCTGCCAGAGGATGAAGTCGAGCGGGTTGCGCTGGCGAGGATCGTCGGGGCGGCCGCCTCGCTCGGCTGCGTGCTCGACCATGGCCGATTCGTCGTAGCCCGACACCGCGCCGAACGAATCGAAGGTGCTGACGTCGAAGAAGACGGTGCCGTCGACCACATAGGTGTGGCCCTTTGCCTCCAACGTCTCGACGAGCTCGACCATCTCGGCCACCCATTTCGTGGCGTGAGGCTCGGCGAAGACCGGGCGGGTGTTGAGGGCGATCATGTCACCGTGGAATCGGGCGGTTTCCTCGGCGGCGAGCTCGAGGAAGTCAACACCGAGTTCTCTGGCCTTGGGGAGGATGGAGTCGTCGACGTCGGTGATGTTGCGCACCAGCTTCACCTCATGGCCGAGATCCTCGAGCCGGCGGATCAGGAGGTCGTAGGTGAGATAGGTGTTCGCATGGCCGAGGTGGGTGGAGTCGTACGGGGTGATACCGCAGACGTACATCTTCACCTCGTGTCCCGGTTCGAACGGGACGACCTCCCCGCGGGCCGTGTCGAAGAGCTGCACGTCGGCCACGGTAGCCACCTGAGGTGGAGGTCATGCGTTCCTCGTTTCGCCGCGGTGATGGTGCGGAGAACGGCAATGCGTTCGGAGAGCGCCCCCGGCAGGAATCGAACCTGCGACGCACGGTTTAGGAAACCGACGCTCTATCCACTGAGCTACGGGGGCGGGGATGGCGCGAAACGCGGCGCGAAACTGCGCTGCTGGGTCCGTCCCCATGTGCGGCAGAGGCTATCGGCGTGCTTCAGGGCGCGCTGTGGCCTGCGGTGGCGGGGTTCCCTCGCCGCTGTATTCGTCTGAGCGCGCCGACGATCGCGATTGCCACAAGGGCCCCTCCCCAGCGGGAGGGCTCGGCAAAGAGCCAATCACCGACCGATGCGCCGACGAGCACCACCAGCACGACACTCGGAATGATCCCGATCGCTGTGCCGAGGAAGAACGGCGTGAGCCGGACCGAACTGACCCCGAGTAGCCAGTCAGCCGGGGTTATCTGGCCGGTGAACAGTCGAAGCACCGCCACCTCCCGCGCACCGCCCTGAGCGACACGACTGTCCCAGGCCCTGAGCCGATCGGTCAGCCGCTGCTGAGCCCAGTCCCGGGCGACCCACCGGGCGAACGCAAACGCGATGAAGCTCGCCCCCATGTTGCCGACCCACGAGAGGGCGATCGCCGCCGGCGCCGACCAGACCAGTGACGCTGGAACCATAAAGACAGGCCCCGGGAGCAGGAGGGGTTGCAGAATCCACATCGTCACCACGAAGACAAGCGGTCCCAGCCAGCCCCGCTCGACGAGGAAGGCCTCCACATCGCTCGCCGAGATCGCCTGGTTGAGCATGACGACCACAGCCACGACCACGATCACGACCACAAGAGCGGACACTCGGCGCACGATCGCCAAGTATGCCGCCGTCCTTCCGCAAGCGGTGTTGTCGCAGCGCTAGTCTGCGCGGCGCCCGCAACCCAGCGACGCCAGTGAGTTGTTCGCAAGGGCCGCACACACCGAGAGGGGATCTTCGTGACCACGAGCGAAACCGGCGCTCATCTGATCGACGGCGAGTGGGTTACCAGCTCCGCCACCGGCATCAGCATGAATCCAGCCCGCCCCGACGAACCCGTGGGGGAGTACCCCCTGGGCGACGGCAGCACGGTTGCCGATGCCGTCGGGGCGGCGACGGCGGCCCTCGGCGACTGGGCGAAAACCTCGTTCGGGACCCGCGCCAAGCTCATGGAGCAGACCGCAGTCCTGATCGAGAGCCGGATCGAGGAACTCGCCACGCTCTGCACCCTCGAGGAAGGCAAGACGTTGCCCGAGTCACGTGGTGAGGTCGCACTGGCGGCCGAGACGTTCCGGTTCCACGCCGGCATGGCGAAGACCTCCACCGAGCGCATCTTTCCGTCGCCCACCCCGGGCGAGACGATCCGCACCGTCCGCAGCCCGCTCGGCGTTGTCGGTGTGATCACGCCGTGGAACTTCCCGATCCAGATCCCGGCGTGGAAGATCGCCCCTGCCCTCGCCGCAGGCAACACGGTCGTGTGGAAGCCGGCGAGCAACACACCGCTGCTTGCGGTGGCGCTCGCCCGCATCCTGCACGAGGCGGGTTTCCCGCCCGGTGTCGTCAACCTCGTGCTCGGCCCCGGATCGATGGGTCAGGCCATCGTCGATGACGAGCGGGTGCACGGCATCACCTTCACCGGTTCGGTTCCGGTCGGGGTCGGGATTCGTGATGCGGTCACGGCCCGCAACGGGCGAGTGCAGCTCGAACTGGGAGGCCACAACCCGGCGATTGTGTGCGACGACGCCGACCTTGATCTCGCCGTACCCGCCATCGTCGCAGGGGCGATGGGGGCCACCGGCCAGAAGTGCACCGCGACGCGGCGCATCATCGCGACCCCTGGGATCCGCAACGAACTCACCGACCGACTGATCTCGGCGGTTTCGGCGCTGCAGGTCGGCGACGGCATGCACGCCGGCATCGGCATCGGCCCGCTCGTCTCGCCCGGTGCCCGAGCCGAGGTGGCCGAGGCCTACGACGCAGCGGTGGCTGAGGGCGCAGAGATCCTCGCCGCAGCCGATGCCCCTACTGGCGACTGTTTCTTCGCCCCAACCCTGTTCGCCGGTTCGCCCGACCTCTCGCTCGGACGCAACGAGGTGTTCGGTCCGCTCTCGTTGGTGATCGCAGCTGATTCTGACGATGAGGCGTTCGCCATGGCCAACGACACCGAGTTCGGTTTGTCGGCTTCCGTCTTCACCAACGACCTCTGGCGAATCGATCGGGCCTTGCGCGAGCTGCAGGCAGGCGTGATCAAGATCAACGCGCCGACCACCGGCACCGAACTCCACGCGCCGTTCGGCGGGGACAAGGCGTCGTCCGGCCACGCCGCCCGCGAACAAGGCGACACCGCAGTCGATTTCTTCACTCGAACCCGCACGGCGTACATCCGTCCCGGGAGGCCGGTGTGAGCATCGTCGGCGTCTGGGTGATCGTCGACGCAGAGATGCTGCAGCGCGTTCACTCCGACGCGTGCTCCGCAAACGGCTAGGAGGGCTCTCTCCGTGGAGAGAACGATGAGAATGCTCCTCGCCACTGGCCATGTCGTCGTTGGGTTGTTGCTGCTTCCTGGCTGGTTGATTGTCGATCTCGACGATTCGTGGAGTCTGGTACCCGACCAGGTGCCTGATGCCTTGCTGCTCGCCGTGGATCGCGGCGTNGGGGCCTGGGAACTGCCCGGCGTGGGTGTTGCGCTGATCATGGCTTGGCTCGGTGCGGCTGCAGGGCTCGTGTTCGCGTTACGGACGAAGCGATCTGGCTGGCTGTTGGTGTCGGGACTTTTCTCTACCGTTGCAGGACTTCTCGGGGTGGCGACGATCGGCCTTCTTCTCGTCGCTTCGGTGGCGATTGGATTGCTGGTGCCCTCGGACTGGGACGCATTCGATCCCGATGTGCGGGTTGGCTGGGCGGCCTACGCCTTCGTGGTCGGGAGCGGTGCCAACGCCGTCGCCGCTCTGATCATGTGGTTCCGTCGAGCGTCTCGTTCCACCGCCGACCGCGCAAGACGTAGCGCGTAACCCGAAAGCAGCCGGATTTTCCGCAACGGCGAGGACCGATCGGCACNCCAGTCGTTCGACCCCGGCTGCCCCCTTCTCCGCACAGCTCGGCAGAGCCCACGTGTGCGCCGTACCGTCATCCCATGGCCATCTCCGCCTTCGAGCGCGTCACCAACGACCGAACCCTCGCCGCGACCGTNGCCGTACACGCGGCGGCGACGATGGCGATGGTGGGTCTGATCTGGACGGTGCAGGTTGTGCACTATCCGCTTTTCGAGAGTGTCGGTGCGGAGGCCTATCCGAACTATCAGAGCCGCCACATCGATCGCATCGGTGCGGTGCTCGTCGTGCCGTGGGGGTTGGAAGGCCTGTCGATCGTTGCCTTGCTCGTGCTTGCNCGAGAGCGGACGATGCGGGTGTTCGCCGTCGCCGGGGCTGCGCTGATGGGCCTGATCCTGCTCGTGACGATGATCTGGGCAGCGCCGGTGCACGGCGAACTCCTNGACGGGTTCGATCCTGAACAGCACGACACCCTCATGGTGTCGAACCTCGTGCGGACGTTGTTGTGGACCGCNCGCGGCGGNGTNGCGATGGCGATGGTCTGGTTGCTGCTCAATCGGGAGACCGATTCGGTCACGAAGCCGGCGTGAGGGGATCGAAGAAGGCCGGACTCGGTGCCACACCAAGATCGGCATTGAGGCGCTCGGTGAAGTCGCGTTCCACCTTGGCGGCTCCGCTGGGGTTGCCGGATGCCCGGAGCGCGTTCATGAGATTGCGGTGAGCGCGCTCGTCGTACGGCGCGATCCTCACCAGTTCTCGTCCCAACTGCACGGCCATGTCAAAGTCGCTGGTGGAAAATGAGATGTCGGCGAGGAGCTCGAGCGAACGCCGCTCTACGTGGTGCATGCGGTCTCGCTCGATGTCGAGCCATTCGCGTTCGATGCCAATGAGCAGTGGGCGACGCGAGATGGCGTAGGCAATCGAGGCGCGCCGAGCGGCCTCCCGATGGTCTCCGGTACGCAGATCACGCAGGGCGAAGTCGATGTGATGATGGGCAAGCTCGACGTCGACAACGGTGCCCTTCGGGCGTTTGAAGTTCACGCTGCCCCCTGATGAGGAGATCAGCTCACGACCGTCGAGATCCAGTTCGTCGAGGGCAGTCCGGAGGCGTGACAACGTGGCATTCAGCACCGAGTCCACCGAGCGGGGTGCCTTGTCGCCCCAGATGTCATCGACGAGTCGTGTACGGCTGACGGGGAAGGGGTCGATGACGAGGCGAGTCAGGAGGTGACGTCCGATCGGTCCAGGAAGGTCGGCTTCAGTCACGGTGAACTCGTCACTGACGATGCGAATGTCTCCTAGCAAACGAATCTCGAGCGCCACGGTCCGCAGACTAGGCGCCCAGAGCGAAGCGATCGATTCGACGAAAAAGTGTTCACCGGTCGTTCATACGCGTGGCGCCGCAAGGCAATGACAACATTGGTATGGCAACCTTCAACACCCAATCAGGTTTGGGAAACCAACCCACCGCTCGAAACGACCCGGACATGACACTCACGGTCAAGTGCTATTGCGGCGCAGTCGTGCAGACTGACAGCGAAGACGAACTCGTTGCGCAGGTGTCAGCCCATGCGTTGTCCGTCCACGACGTGGACCTGTCCCGCACCGACGTCCTCGTCATGGCGAATATCGCCGAGGACTGAGCGCTGTGGGTTGCGTCATCACCGCACAACTCCGACCCGTGAGTCGGTCAATTTCGATCAACCACTAACAGCAAGGAAAGAGCCAATGGCATTCGTTCAGATCATGGAATTCGAGATGGAATCGGCTGAGGCCGTGCGTCTCTTGGAGGAGTATGCGGAGGAGGGCAAGGGGGTCTCCTACGCTCGTCGCGCCATTCTCGGACATGACCGCAACCGTCCTGGCACGCTCATCCAGATCATCTTCTTCGACTCCGCGGAGGAGGCTGAGTTGAACAACGAACTCGAGATTACCCAACGCGGTGGTGAGGAGTTCGCTGCCCGCGATGTTCAGTTCACCGACGTCGACGTCATCACCGACATCACCATCTGAACCTGCGAGGTGTCCCGCCTACGGGATCGTCTCGTAGACGATGTTGTTCGAGGTTTCCGCAATGCGAGCGAAAGCGGAGAACCCCGACGCCTCAAGGATTTGTGAACGCGAAGGGGAGGGGCCGAAAGACCCCTCCCCACCGCACATCACATCTGTTTGTCAGTCGTAGATCGCCAGGACCTGGGCGAGAGTGATCAGGCCGATGACGAGCAGGTTCACCACCCTGAACACAACGATTGGTGCTTTCGCCATCACCGCCCCGAACGGCGTGGACGCCACCCCTGCGGGCATCGACTTCTGCAGTGCGGCGAAGTCTTGGAAGATGCCATCCCACCAGATGATCACCCAGAGCGAACCGAGGACGACGAAGGTGGCCAAGGCCAACTTGATGCTGTCGCTCAGCGCCGACACGTCCCCAAAGACGAGCATTGCAAGCGTGGCCGAGACAGCGGCCGTGTACGGGAAGATGATCGCACGGCCATCTGCCGCNCGGGTCTCAATGACCCTTGTCCAGGTCTTCTCATCCATTGTCTTTTGTACCTCCGTGGGTGGGTTGACTCACCGGTCGGCGAGAACGTGGGCGCCTCAGGCGATCCGGATGGCGACCAGACCTTCCATGCTTCCTGCCGTCGGTTCCCCGGGAGCCGACTCGAGCAGTTGAAGAAGGGAAGGGTCGGGCGTGCCGGAGCGGGCCGCGTCGATGTCGTCGATCGAGCTTGCGTTCGAACACAGGCCGATGCTGAACGGGTTTGGCTCGGCCAAGGTGAAGACCGTCTGTGTGATGCCTGATGATGCATGCTGAGCGTCGGCCATCTGATGGGTCCAGGCGACTGACGCACCCCACTGACGAGGGTCGACCTGCCAGTTCGTGACTGCGACTGCCCCGGGCGGCTCCCGCAGGGGGCCGGCGACATGCGTCACCCGTGCCATGAAATCCTCGGCCGGGCCATCGAGGTGCTCAGCGAAGGATCGCTGTGCCGCCATGAAATCGGCATCACCAATGAGCTGGGCGTTCATCGCCATCAACTCGCCATGAGTTGAGAACATGTCGGCAATCCACATCCGGCCGAACCGGCCGAGAATGACCGAGTACACCGTGGCGCTTCTGCCGGTGATCGAGTTGGCCCTCGAGATCAGATCGATCAACTCGGGGGCAGCTTCAGCAGAGTGCCCCGGCTTCACCTGAAGGTGGCGGTTGAACATGAACATGAGGAATCTCCCAATTCGTGATGGTTCGTCTAACCCCTACGTCGCGGACGGTAGGAGAGGCTGGTTGTGAAATCCTTGCGGTCGTCGGTGGATGTGGAACGCCGAGGGCCAACGTGGCGAGCAGTGCTAGTTCAGCCAGTGCATCCCGATACGCCGTGGTGTCGAACTCGCCGGTGAGTTCGTCGGGAATGAACACCTGGAGTTCCTCAGGGAAGACCGAGAGCGAATCGAAGATCTCCGTCTGGGCGTCGAGTTCAGGAATCGCCGGGTAGTAGACGTCGGCGAGACGGTCGCCGAGGTCAAGGGTTGCGATGCCGACGCCGTACGGCCCGCGTTCGGTGAACATCACGGGTTCGGGCGCACTGGTCGTCGGTGCGTCGGTCGATGGGACGGTGGCATCGGTCGTGGTGGGGGCCGCCGTTGTGGTCGTCGGTGCTGCTGTCGTTNTCGTGGCGGTGGTCTCGTCGGTGTTCCCACCCCCGCAACCGACAGCGATGAGTGCGAGGGCGGCTAAGACGAAACGGGCGCGCACCCCGCAATGGTCCCCGCAGCGCCGTACCATCCGCAAGATGGACGCTGCCGAACGAGCATTGGCATACGCCGAGATCCGTCAACTCGCCGCCGCCTACGCCTTCTTCACTGATGCGAAGGATGTCGACGCGCTGGTGGAGCTCTATGTGCCCGATGTTCGCATCAGTTCGACGCTCTCTGGTCGTGATCAACTTCGTCAGTTGATGACCGACGCACTTCGCACGGTGGGCGTCACTTTTTTGAACATCGGCACCCACCACATCATGCTGGCCGACGACGGCGAATCGGCCACCGGCGTCGTGTACTGCAAGGCCGAGATCCAAGACGGCGGTCCCGACAGCGAGCGGTGGATCAACCACGCCATCCAGTACCACGACGTCTACGAACGACGTGGCGGGCGCTGGTACTTCGGCGCCAACCGGAAGCATTTCCTCGTCTATGGCGCGGAGCTCGAGCACAACCCGCTCGACCAACCCGACGCCGACTGGCCTGCCCGCCAGACCGGCCGAGGCACGCATCCGCAGGCCCTCGCCAGCTGGCAGGCGTTCTTCGCTGACTGACGCCGAGAAGCCGGTTCGCTCAGCCGCTTCGCTGCGTTGTCGTCTCGGTTTGGCGACGAGCGGCGAGCCGGGTGGCGAAGACGGCCGCTTCGGTCCGGGTTCGCATCTTGAGCTTCTGCAGCATCGCGCTCACATAGTTCTTCACGGTTTTCTCCGACAGGTAGAGACGAGCACCGATCTGGCGGTTGGTCAGGCCTTCGGCGACCAGCTCGAGCAGTTGATGTTCGCGGTCGTTGAGCTCGGCCAAGCGCTCCTCGTCGGTGCTCTCGTCAGCGCGGAGGCGGTTGAACATGCGGTCGGTGAGGCGGGGATCGATGACGGACGTGCCCTCGTGGACGCATCGCACCGAATCGATCAACTCGTCGCCGCCGAGACGCTTCAGGACAAAGCCTGCCGCGCCGGCATCGATTGCCGCGAAGAGCGTGTCGTCGTCGCAGAACGAGGTCAGCACCAGGGTGCGGACGTCGGGGGCATACGTGCGAAGGGCCTCACAGACTTCTACACCGTTGCCGTCGGGCAGGACGACGTCGACGAGCGCCACGTCGGGACGCATCCCGACGATGCCGCGGGCACCCTCGTCGACCGTGCCTGCTTCACCGATCACGTCGATGTCGTCTTCGGTTGCGAGGATGTCTCGAAGGCCTCGGCGCACCATTTCGTGGTCGTCGAGCAAGAACACCGTGATCGTCATCTTTCTCACCTCATCTCGAAACCCCGGTGGGTTTCGGCAGAGGTCCTGTCGGCGGTAAGAGCCGAAGGTTGAAGACGACACGTTTCGTGACGTCACGCAGTGCTCAACCGCCGGCGTATTCCGCCGACTGATGGACATGAGCGTGATGCCGACCAGCGTGCCCCGGCAGGCCGTCGTCGAAGGCCTGGGCCTCGGTTCGGTCGCCCACGACCTCCACAACCTCCTCGCCTCGGTCGGTTTTCAACTCGGGTTGCTGGATCCGTCCGAGGAGGACGTCGACCGGATCGCTGCAGCGCACGAGGCGATCGACCGAGCGTGCGAGATCACCGATCGTTTGATGGCGATCTCCCGCCCAGTGCCCGGCGAGCGAGGTCCGGTCGCGGTCGGGCCCCTCATCGCCCGGCTCGCGGACATGCTTCGTGTCCTCATCGAGCACCGAGCCGGTCTCACGTATGTCGACAACGCTGCCGGCCGAATGGTCATGGCCGACCGCATCGGGCTGGAGCGGGTCGTCACCAACCTGGTGGTCAATGCCCGAGACGCCGTCGAACCCGGTGGCGAGATCGCCGTCCGGGTCGACCCACGTGAACGCGACGGGGGCGCGTCGCTCGCGATCGCCGTGACCGACAACGGGTGCGGTATCCCCGAGGCGCTGGTGGACCGAATCTTCGAGCCGTACGTCACGACCAAGGACCACGGGAACGGCCTCGGGCTTGCCGCCAGCCGTCGCATCGTGCGCGGATGGGGCGGCGACATCGGCGTGGACACCCAGGAGGGTGAGGGCACGACGATGACCGTGTACCTCCCGGTCGCTGCGCGGTGACCGCCTTCTCATAGGAACGGCATGAGGGTCACACTCCATCTGTGCCGACCATGCGCTTCGTCCCGCTTCTCGTTGCGTTGACGTTCGCCTCATCCTGCGGATCCAGCGAACGTCCGACCCTCTCAGCGCCTCCGCAGTTGGTCGCCCCGACGACGACCGAGGTCGAACTCGCGGCGATCGATCCGACGGTCGACGTGACCTTCTTCGGTTTCCCGTTCGGGATGGAAGCGTCGCTCGAGGCGATGGCAGCCGCGAGTGAAGAGCGATGGGATGTTCGCCCGGGCGACGGACGAGGACTGTGCGACGCACTCGACCAGGGCGTCGGCGGCGCATTGTTCGATCTCGCGTTGGCCGCCCCGAACGTGCCGTGTGCGATCGAGGCGCAAGCGATCGGCACCCGAGCGGTGTACCTCTACGCGTCGCACGACGTTCCACCCTTGGATCTCGATCTCCTCCGCAGCGTGTTCGTCGACATCGGCCGACCTCCCCATACGGCCGTGGGTACGGATCAGGCCGAGTGGGAGTGGGTGCTCCACGAGCTGCTGTCGAACGAATCTCCACCGCCGGACCGGGTGGTCCTCGCCCTAGGCCCGGATGCCATCCGAGCAGCGGTCGCTGCCGGCAACACGATCGCCTACTCGGCGCTCACGCCCGACGATGTCGGCCTCCCTGCGCGCTGCGTTGCGACCCGTGCCAGCGCACCGTGCATCGCCCCTGACGACCGAGAGCGGTATCCGTTGCTGGTTCCGATGTGGTTCGCAGCCACATCAGCCACCCTCGCCAACGAACTCGTCACGGCGATGCTCCAGCCCGACATCGTCGCTGCATCGGCCTCGGGNGGGGTTGTGATCGAGGGGGAGCCACGTGCTGATTCGGAGGTGTCGTCGGTTCCCACGGGATGACGTTTGGACAGGTCCTTCGATGCAGGCCTCTGCGGTGCCACCGGAACAGCTCGGGTACTGTCTGACCTTCAGCCCAGCGCCATTCATTCAAGGGGAGCCACCGTGGCCGAAGGTTCGATCGAGATTTACGAGAGCGAAGACCGACGGTTCCCGCCATCCGCAGCGTTCGTGGCGCAGGCGAACGCCAACGACCGCTCGATGTGGGACGAGGCCGAGGCCGCGCACAAGGCGGTCAGGGAAGTGCGGCTGCTGTTCCAGGACTATGCCCCCATTCCGGCGCAGAAGGCGCTTCTGGCGCGCCGTACAGGCGATGCGCGGTGGAACAATCTGCGTCCGCCCTTCCGCGGCATCAGCGACGAGAAACGTGACTCGCTGGCGGCCAGCCTCGCGCCCTATGGCATGACCTTCTAGNCCGCGTCCNGCGGCATCCTGAGNCGNAGNCGCAGACGCAGACGCAAGGCAATCACGGCCGTCGATGTCGNCAGCGCGATGACGACANCCAGCAGCGCGTACCAGACATCCAGCCGCAGGATTTCGACGAACAGCACCGTCAGCCCAAGCCCTATTCCCCAATAGCAGACAAGCGTGGCGACCATCCTGGTTTTCACATCCAGCAAGCCGCGCAAGATCGCCGCCAGCACGATGATGACGGCATGAAAGGCGGCNACGAGAAAGCNNAGCAAGGCCAGATCGTCCAGCCGTGCGACGAGATCGGGATGCGCCGCGGCATCGATGATGAAATAGACCGGTACATTGATGCCCAGTCCGAAATGGATGAAGGCGAGGAGCGCCACATAGACTGAGCAGACCATGAGCGCGGCCCTGGTGATGACGGCGATGGTCGTGCGCTGTGGCCCGTCGTTTCCGGTGGCACTCGCCACCCGCTGGACAATGGCTTCCGACAGGCCGACAGGCACCATGATCGCCAGCGCCGACCATTCGAAGATCAGGCCGATGGCGGCCATGCCCTGCACATCATGCCGGCCGGCAAGCATCAATGCCGACGAGAACAGGGTGGAATCGACAAAGAAGACGATGCCGATCGGAATGCCGATGGCCATCGCAGGCGCAAGCTGGCGTCGCACCACCGGCCAGCGGCGCGCGGTCAATGCGTCGACCGGTATGCCCGACAGCCGGAAGCCGCTGCGGTGAAGAAGCCAGACAAACCCGGCAAAGAGCATGGAATCGACGATGGTTGAGGCCAGTGCGATGCCGGAGGTGCCCATGCCCGTGATTGTCAGCCCGCCGAGGCTGATGCCGAAGCCGAGGACGTAGNTGGNANCGGCGTTCAGAANCAGCNTCACGAGGCTGAGNGTCAGGAACCAGCGGCTGCTGCCGGTGGCGATGACGCCNTTGCGCACCGGAATATAGACCATCGCCAGCATGTAGGCGGGCAACACCCAGGAAATATAGCGCCAGCTCTCGGCGATCAGGTCCGGCCGGTAGTCGAACAGGCGCAGCGCAACCGGAAAGACGAGGAAGATCAGCAGCACCAGCACTGCCATCCCGCCGCCAAGCAGCAGCGACATCGCAACGATGGCGTGATACCCGC
>FUFK010055081.1_pt1 | contig 24534 bp, 25 predicted proteins | sample 1021851 | NCBI WGS metagenome assembly FUFK01 (sample SAMEA51879418, study PRJEB19060) | metagenome | reverse complement strand
CACAAGGTGGATGGCCACTTTCTATGTTCTTAGATGAAAATGGAGTTCCATTTACAGGGGGAACATATTTTCCTCCAAAAGAAATTCAGGGACGTCCAAGTTTTAACTCGGTTTTAGAAAATGTCTCAAAAGTATATTCCGAAAATAGAGAAAAAATAATTTCTCAAGTTTCTCAAATGAAATTAGTTTTTAAAGAATTGAATATCAAAAATTCAGTTTTAAAACAGGACCTAGAGCCTCTTGCTGAGAAGATTATTCAATATATGGACAAAGATAATGGTGGTTTTCAAGGTGCTCCTAAATTTCCTCAATTTTATATTTTTGAAACTTTATTATATTTTTATCTAAAAAATAAAAATAAAAACTTTTTGGATCCTGTTAAAAATTTATTAAAAAATATTTCATCTAAAGGAATTTATGACCATCTGGATGGTGGAATAAGTAGATATACCGTAGACGAAAAATGGATAGTGCCCCATTTTGAAAAAATGCTTTATGATAATATTTTGTTTGTTAAAATTTTAAATATATTTGTCAACTATTCAAAAGANGATTATTTTAAGAATAAGCTTTCACAAACTATAAATTTTATTAATTCAGATTTCAAAAATAAAGATAATTTATTAGGNTCTGCCTATGANGCTGATAGNGANGGAGTTGANGGAAAATTTTATACTTGGAAATATGAGGANTTNAAAAATATACTTGATAAAGATTTAGAACTACTAAAGAAAAAATATGAAATTACAGAAAATGGTAATTTTGAGGGATTAAATATTTTTGTAGAAAAAAACAATCATCAATTAACTGTTGATCAATATGATAAAATTAAAAAAATTGAAGATAAGCTCAAAAATATTCGAGATAAAAGAATAAAACCATTTTTTGATGATAAAACACAAACTGATTTAAATAGTTACTGGATATACTCAATATTACATTCNTCATTTATTTTAAATGATAAAAAACTTTTTGATCAAGCAAATGAATATTTTAATAACCTTAAAAAAATTTTAAGTAAGAATGTTTTTCATTGTTATAATAAAGATAGAAAAGAAATAGACGTTTTTTTAGAGGATTACTCTTATTTTTGTTTATTATTAGTTTCAATGTATGAAATAAAAAATGATAAGGAATCGATAAAATTATGTTCTGAACTAATGAAATATACTTGGGAAAACTTCTATGACGAGGAAAATGTGATACTCCAAAAAAATATCAAAACAAATAATGATCTTTTTGTTAAACCTATAGATATAATTGACAATAATATTCCTAATGGAAACAGTATATTTTTATTAGTATGTAACAAATTATTCAATATAACTGGGGATACTTTTTGGGAGGAAAAAATTATAAATTTAAAAAAATCCTTTCATTCTTTTCTTAATAATAGTTTTTCTCAAATGTTCAGCTATATTAAAATTATAGATATATGTGAACAAAATTTAACAATTACATTGCATGGAAATAATGAAAAACTTAAACAAATTAAAGAGATTTTAATTAAAGATTATTTTGAAACTGCAACCTTTATTTATAAAAATAATGAAAACGAAAGCTTTGTTATAGTTTGTAAAAATCAAACCTGCTCTGAAAAACTAAAAGATNTAGAAGATGTAAAAAAATACCTTGATGAAAAGCNTATCTGATCAAAAAAAAGGTTCTTTACTTGCGTTTATTGGTGTTATGTTTATCACACCAGACTCATTATTAATAAGACTAAGCAATTTAGAGACATGGGGTTTACTTTTTTATAGAGGAATTATACCTTTTTTTGTAGTTTTATTGGGATTAGTTTTTTTTTATAAAAAAAATTTTTTAAAAGCTTTATTTAATATTGGATATGCTGGAATTTATTACGCATTAAGTTTTTCAATTTGTAATATTACTTTTATTATTTCNATTCAAAACACTAATGTNGCAAATACACTTATTATGGTTGCGATGGCNCCTATGCTTTCTGCTTTCCTTAGTGCAATTTTTTTAAAAGAAACNCCAGATAAAAATACATTGATAGCAATTTTAATTACATTCTTATCTGTTACTTATATTTTTTATGATTCTTTACAGTTAGGAAATATTCTTGGAGATATTTTTGGTTTTATTACTGCTTTGGGGTTAGCAGTGAATGCAAACATCGCAAGATATGCAAAAGACAAAGATCTGGTTCCGGCTGCAGTAATTGGAAAATTTTTGACTGCTGCTTTTGCATTTTTATTTGTAAAAAATTTTATTTTAATTGATAAAGATATTTTTTATGTTCCCCTTATGTGTGTAATGTGTGTCGCAATTCCTTTTGTGCTTGTAACAATTGCACCAAGGTTTATTACTGCTGCAGAAGTAAATCTTTTCTTTTTACTTGAGGTAATTTTGGGTCCAATTTGGGTCTGGCTTGTTATTAAGGAGCAGCCTAGTATGGAAACAATAGTTGGAGGTATAATTATAATTTCTACTATNGCAATCCACTCTTTTTTAGCCTTAAAAAAAACATAATCGAAAATTAAGTACTTGCTTTTTTATACAAAAAGCATACTCACGCAGAAATGGACAAAATATTAAAAAATTCATGGGCACTATTTTTAGGTATGGGATTAATAATGTTGGCTCATGGATATCAGGGATCTCTATTAGGAATTAGAGCTGTGAAAGAAGATTTTAGTCTGATCTCTACAGGCTTTATGCTTTCGGGATATTTCATTGGATACTTTATAGGAGCAAAAACTATTTCTAATTTAGTTTCAAGAGTCGGGCATATACGTGTATTTGCTGCGTTTGCCTCAATTGCTTCAATCGTAATCNTGCTNCATTCAATAATAATCAATCCTTTTTCTTGGTTTGTCTTAAGAATAGTAACTGGTTTTAGTATGGTTTGTTTATACACAATTGCAGAAAGTTGGCTNAATGACAGATCAAGTAATAAAAATAGAGGAAGTGTTTTATCAATTTATATGATCATTTTATATGGTGCTATGGCCCTAGGAATGTTCTTTATAAACTTCAGTAAACCAGAAAATTTTCAACCATTTATTTTGGTTTCATTAATTATGTCAATGTCTCTCATACCAATTTTACTTACAAAAAGAAAACCCCCAACCTTTAAAAGAATTCTTGGAATGAAACTCAAGGATTTGTATAAAACATCTCCGTTTGGATTAGTTAGCTCTTTATTATGTGGATCTACACATTCGGCATTATTCTCTTTACTTGCTGTTTATGCAGCATCAATGAATTTTACAATTTTTGAAATATCTGTTGTAACTTTTTTAGTAGCAATTTCTGGAGCAATTTCCCAATGGCCAATTGGTAAACTTTCAGATGCATTAGATAGAAGGTTGGTAATTATTTATTGTACATTTGGTTCAGCATTGTTTGCTCTTTGCGCGATAATTGCATCTTCACAGATCTATATGCCAGAAGGTTTAGCAACTTCTAAAAATTGGTTTTATTTTTTTGTAATGTTATTTTCCTTTTGTAGTTTGCCTATGTTTGCCTTAATTTTTGCACATACAAATGATTTTATACCTAAAGAAAAATTTGTTTCCGCTGGAGCAGGTTTACAATTTGTTTTTGGACTTGGAGCAATGATTGGTCCATTTTTTTGTTCGCTATTTATGGATACAGTGGGTCCTAATGGTTTTTTTATTTACTTAATACTTTTTCACGCATTAATAGGTTTATTTGGTATTTATAGAATGAGAATTAGGGANGCAGTTGACAATCCAGACTCACAATTTGCNCCAATGCCTCAGACTATCACGCCATTAGGGTTAGAGCTTAATCCTTCTGCAGAACACATNGAGGAGCCNTATAGCGAAAAAGTTAAGAAAATGCTTGAAAGAAAAGGTGTTAGCTTTAAAAAAGAAGATACTTCAAGATAAAATAGAAAAAAATATTTAAGTTTAAATTTAAATATAACTTTATGTTAATCTACCTGAGGTTGAGCACAACATGATCACAAAATCTTAATCTTTTCTTGTTAAAATAACAAAATTTTGTTGAAATGTATTTTTTAAAAAATGGGTAAAAAAAGAAAAACAAGGAAAAAAAATAATCCACTTGGAGGCTTAGGTAAGCTTGCAAGTTTTACATCTGAGTCCATAGGTTCGGCATACGACTCGTATAAAAAAAGACAACATATAAAAAAAATTGAGGAAATAAAATTTAAAAAATTAGAAGAGTCTCATAAAATTAAAGAGGAAAGAAAAGAACTTAAATTAAAAGAGGACCAAGTTAAAAAGGATCAAGAAAAATTAAAAAATAAAGATGAAGAATTAAAATTAAGAGACAAAGATCTTAAGATTAAGGAAGAAAAACTAAAACTAGAAAATGAGAGATTAAATAAAAAAGATGAAGAATTAAGATTGATATCTCAAGACCAAAGAAAAAAGGGAAAAGAATTAAAGTTAAAAGAAGAAGAACAAAAAAGGAAAGATATTGATCTTAAAGTTAGAGAAGAAGAACAAAAAATTAAAGAACAAAAAGAAAGAAAAAGAAAAAAATTAGAGGAACAAAAAGCAAAATTCGAAGAACTAAGATTAAAAAATGAAGAAACCCAGAAATTGAGAGAATGGGAACAAAAATTTGATGAAGAACAAAGAAGAAGGGAAAATAAAGAAAAGTTAAAGGATGAACAAATAAGATTAAAAGATTTAGAAATGCAAAAAATTAAAGACCAAGAAATGCAGAATTTTAAAGAAGAATTAATTCAAGAACAAAGGAAAAAGGACGAATTAAATTAATTTTCTCTCTAAAAAAATTTAATGAACAAAGAAAAATCTGCTGAAATTTGGCGTAAAATTCAAGAAGCCGGGGATTTTTTAAAAAATAAACTACCTGATCATCCTAATCATCCCAAAGGAAGAAATTCATATGCTCATGTTGCTATTTGTATAAAAAATAAATTTAAAGTAAGTTATAAAGATATTGAGGATAATAAGTTTGATGAGGTTGTAAGTTATATAGAATTTTTAAAAAAAAACCCTAACTAATTATTGTTTGGGAAAATAGTCTTCGCATTTACCCTCTCTATAAACGTCGGTAGTACTACAGTGAAGTCCACCCCCAAAAGCATATACATCTCTAAGGTCTATAGGTAAAACCTCCATTCCTAGTTTATCTAATTGCTCTGCTTGGTAAATTTCAGTTTTTTCTACACATACTGTTTTTGGATCTAAAACTAGCACATTCATTGAGAGCCAAACAGATGAATAACATAAAGGCGGCGGTGTATTGTGTGCAGGTTGAGCAGCATATACAATTTCCCATCCATTTTTCTCAAAAAGTTTTCTCTGTTCTTTAGGAAGTTTTCTTTGAGGATTATTTAAAATAAGACCTGGTCTAATTGGTGTAAAAGTTGCATCAATGTGAATAGGATAAGGGTCGCCGGGGAAGTTAACAGTATGTACTCGGTGATTAGGAAAATGTCTTCTTAGCCAATCAATGCCTTTTAGATTTGTTGTGAATCCATGTTGAACAATTAAATCTTTTCCAAATCTTAAAATATCAGCTGCATCAAATAAAGGTTCTTCCTCTGTGGTTACAAAAAATTTTTTTTCCGCCCATTCTAATCTCTGTTCAATAGTTACTGTATCAGAAAGATAATTTTTGTGATAGTCTTTATCAGTTAGTCGTGGCTTTGGTGCAGATTCATGTTTCATATTTGGATCTTCCATAAAATATTTTTGAATTAAAGGTCTATAAGCAAGATATTCAAACCATCTTGATCTAAAACTCATAGTTGCTTCTAACATTTCATTCCCAACTGTTATTATAACGTCTCTAGAAGGCATGCATCCAAACATGTTTTCAACTTTCCAATCTGGGGTTCCTATCTCAGTGTCAAATTTTAAAGGTGTAGGCCTATCTACTTTAACTCCTCTTCCCTCAAGTATTTTAACAAACTTATCTAAAAGTTCATTCCCTCTATCAATAGTTTCTTGGGTTCTTCTCCCATGAGTACCTTTCATATCTGAGTCAGCAGGAATTTTAACATCAACAGCTGGCTCAGGTGCTGGAATGCAACAATTATCAGCTCTTCCAACTATCACATGTTTAAGTGGATCCCATTCGTTCCAGCTGTTTACAATTGTTTTATTCATAAAACCTATATAACTAATTTAGAGCTATAAATCTCCTGTTAGTTTTTATTGTTAAACTATAGTAAATTATTGACATAAAAATTAAAAAACCACCAATAATCGTATTATTTGATGGTATTTCGTTGATACCAAACAATGGTAGCCATACCCAGAAAATTCCACCTATGATCTCTGTTAAAGATAATAAAGTCAATTCTGCGGCTGGAATAGCTTTGGAACCCAATGAGTATAAAATTAATCCCAAACAAACAAAAGTACCATGAATTGAAAAAAGTCCTTGATTATAACTTGAGGATACAAAACTTTGTTGAGTTTCAATCATCATAATTGATGAAACAACTACACAAATAAGTCCTGCTATAGAAACTGTAGTAAACTTAGGAGTTTCTTTTCTCCATCTTAAGGTAACTGAAAAAACTGAAAAACCTACTGCTGATGCTAGGCCAAAAACTAAACCTAATAAAGATCCCTTATTTGGATTACCTAAGGCCATAATTATTATTCCAATAGCTGCAACTAAAATTGCTATCCAAACATTTAGAGAAATGCTTTCTTTAAGAAATAAAAAACCTAACAAAGCTGTAAAAAATGGCATTGCAGCAAGACAAAGCAAAGTTATAGCAGCACTAGTGTTAATTATTGAATAAATAAAGGTTATCATTGCTAAGGCAAGTCCACATCCACCTATCAACCCAGATACACCTGCTTTCAAATAATTTTTATAAAAATCTTTGCCCTCTTCAAAAAATAAATAAATATTCAAAAGTAAGAAAATCACAATTCCTCTGGTAAATAAATACTGCCAAGGNACTTGATTTGGTTGATCCATATAACGCACTATNAGTGGACCAAANGACCAGAGCAAACCAGCAAATAATACAACTGGAATTGCAATTTTTTCATTTTTTATTTCAATCATTTGCAATCTTTAATGCTTTAAAGATAAATCCACAATAAAAAATTATTATTTAAAGTACTTAATTAAATATATTCTTGTTTGGAAAAATTGGACTAAAACATTCAATTAACTGACCCTTTTTAAAAGAGGATTTGCCAGAATTTAAAAGCGCCCAAACATTTGATTGTACAAAGGATTTTATTCTAAAAGACTCTTGTCCACTTAAAATCTCAACTTGTAAAGTTCCACTATTAGTTGAGTTAAGTTTTGCTTTTAAAAATCTAGTGAAAGATTTTTTTTTTTTGTAATTTTTTTTCAAAACAGCCCTAAACGGTTTTTCTTTTTTTATATTTAAAATATTTGAAAGATATGGATAAACAAAAAATCTAAAACATGCTGCTGAAGAAATTGGATTTCCTGGTAATCCAAAAATAGATTTAGATTTATTTTTAAAATTTGCAAATAAAATTGGTTTGCCTGGTCTTATGGCAACTCCTTTAAAAAAACTATTTAACTTAAACTTATTCACAACATTTGGAATAAAATCAAACTTGCCTGCTGAAACTGCACCAGATGTAATTATTATATCAATTTTCGAAGTCAAAATCTTTTTTAATTTTTTTTCAAAATTTTTTTGTCCATTATCTCTTAAGATACCACCATCAATAAAATTAAATAAAAAATTTTTTGACAAGGATTTTATATAATAACTATTTGAATTTCTTACTTGCCAAGAGTTTATTTTATCCTTTTCTGTAATTTCATTTCCAGTAGAAAAAAATAAAATATTAGGTTTTGACATTACTTTTATTTTTTTTATACCTAAACTTTTAAAAGCAAGAATATGGGAAGGTTGAATTAACTCTCCTTTAGAAATGATCAATTCTTTATTTTTAAAATCTGAACCTTTGAATCTTATATGATTATTTTTTTTAATTCTTTTATCTATTAAAATATAATTCTTTTTTTTTGAATTTGGTTTATATTTAATTTGTTCAATAGGTATAATTGTNTCTAANGGTTTNGTAATTAATGCNCCTGTCATTACNTCNNCNGNTTGNAATTTTTTTAANTTTTTAATTTTAGGATTATCTCCTGCNGCNATNGTTTTAATTATTTTAAAATATTTTATTTTTTTTTTATTTAGGCCCAAAGTATCTTTAGAACAAATTGCATACCCATCCAAAGCGGTATTGTTATCTGAAGGTAGATTAATATTTGAATAAACGTTTTCAGCTGAAATTCTATTTAAAGATTCTATTGAACTTAAAATTTCAGTACTTATTTTTATTTTAGATTTTTCTAATATTTTTCTTGCTTTTATATATCCAATCATTTTTCAAATTTTTCTAATATTTTTTCTGCTTTAATTAAATCTTCTTTCGTATTTATGTTTAAAAAAGGATCAAATTCGTTAAATTTTATATTAATAGTTTTCACCCCAATTTTGTTTGACCACTCCTCTACTTTTCTAAAATTTTTTTTTACCAAATCATCTTCTAGTATATCCATTAATTCTACAGACCATAAACCAAATATGTTATGTCTTTTTTCATTTGATTTAATAAAATAAAGACGGCTTTGATTGTTCTTTATTTCCTCAAAATATTTTTCAACTATTGAATTATCAAAAAAAGGTGTGTCAGAGGGGAAAGTTGCTACCCACTTGTAATTCTTTTTTTTTTCTTTCACCCATTTCATCGCCGACAGTACGCCGACTAATGGACCTAAGTTCCCTTCAATACAGTCAGGAATAATGTCTATATAGTCCATTTTTTTAATTTTAGGATTTTTGTTAGAAATTATTAAAATTTGTTGAAACTTTTCTCTTACTCTTTCTATAACATGCTCTAACAAACTTTTTGATCCAAGTTTTGCTAGATTTTTATCTTCTCCAAATCTTTTTGATTTCCCACCTGCTAGAATAACTGCTAAAATATTGTTATCATTCATAAAACAAAATATAAAACATAAATCTTTTATTAAAAGAATTTAATGGACCTAGAAATTTTAAAAATTGCTTCTTATACAGATAATAATAAAATTATTAAAGGTCATACTCATATATCTAAACAAAAAAACCCCTTATGTGGTGATGAAATGGAAATTTCTTTAAGAATAAAAGACGAAAAAATAATTGATTTTGGATATCAATGTAAATCATGTGTTTATTGTCAGGCTGCCGTAAGTTTATTGTCAAGAAAATCTATTAATAAACCGATTAAAAAAATAAAAGAAGTAATTGGCACTGCAATTTCATTTTTTGAAAAAAATAACAGCTCTTTTCAAAAAGAATGGGTAGAATTTAATAAGTTATTTGATAAAAAAAATCTATCAAGAAAGGAATGNTTGATGCTTCCTTTTAAAACACTTTTAAAAGCTTTAAAATCTTAAATGAATAAAAANTTAATAAAACAATCAATATTCNCCACAATCTTTTCTNCTATAACGATTGGTGTTTTAACTATACTTACATATAAAACAGAATATGGAGTTTTTTTAATAGCTTCTTTTGGATCCACGATGGTACTTTTATATGGCTATCCAGAAAGTCCGTTTGCTCAACCTAAAAATATTTTTTTTGGTCATTTGCTAACTGCTATTGTAGGAGTTTTTTTTTTAAATTTAATCCCACTGCCTTTATATATTTTAATTCCAATTTCTGTGGGCGTGGGTGTAGGGCTTATGATACTATTAAACGTAACCCATCCTCCTGCTGGGGGTAATCCAATAATTGTTATTATGGGAAGTGTTTCTTTAGATTATATAATTAGTCCAGTTATAACGGGTTCGGTAATAATTGTATTTTTTGGTGTAGTTTTAAATCGACTTATATTAAAAAAGAAATATCCTTCATAAATGGACATTAAGTATAAAGTTACAAAATTAAAAAATAATAACATTGAAGAGGTTAAAGACTCTGTTTCAGTTGAAGAACCTCTTGAAATGATTTTAAGATTTGAAACAAACGGCAAATGGAAAAATGAAAATATCTCAATAACAATGAGAACCCCAGGAAATGATGAGGATTTAATTTCTGGTTTTTTATTTAATGAAAGAATAATTGAAAATTTTTCAGATATAGAAAAAATTGAAAAACAAGGGGATGAAGTTGGTGATTACAATATACAAAATAAAATAATTGCTACAATTAAAAATACAAAAAATATTGATATAGGAAAATTAAAAAGAAACTTTATAACAAACTCCTCATGTGGTGTGTGTGGAAAAACTTCGCTTGATACAGTTGAAATATTAAAAAATGATAAAATGAGTTTATCTTATCCAAAAATTAGTGAAAAAATTATTTTAAAATCACCGGAGCTTTTAGTGAGTAAACAGTCTGAATTTTCAAAAACTGGAGGAATACATGCTAGCTCTTTAATTACTGATCAAGGAGAGGTTTTGGCAACGAGAGAGGATGTTGGTCGACACAATGCTTTAGATAAATTAATTGGTCACGTACATAAAAATAAACTTATTGATAATAGTTCTCAATTTATAGCTTGTTCAGGAAGATTAAATTTTGAGTTAGTTCAAAAAGCTTTAATGTCAAACATAGGATTAATGGCAGGTGTAGGTGCGCCCACAAGTCTCGCTATAGATCTAGCAAAACGCTTTGACATGACCTTGTTAGGTTTTGTAAAAAGTAATAGCTTTAATATTTATAGCAATAAAGAAAGAGTTATAATAAAAGCCTAAATAAAATGTCAAAAAATATAAGCAAATTATCAGGTAGAATAGGTTTAAAAGATAACCTTTTTCAGAAAATTTCTGAAAGATCATTAAATTCTAAAAATGGTGACGGCATGAAGGAATTAGCAGAAAAATATCATGTTGGTCTATCTACAATACACGGAGCTGAAAGTTTTTACGAATTTTTAAGACCTGAACATAGAGCAAAAAAAGCTTTTGTATGCAATGGTAGTGCGTGCATGTGTGCAGGTACACAAGAAGGTCTTAAAAAAAAGTTACAAGATAAACTCGGTAAAGACAAAGTTGGTGAAATGTTTTGTTTGGGTTATTGTTACGAGAACCACGCTTTTCACTACGATGGAGAAAATTATGCCGGAAATGATATTTCTAAAATAGATAAAATAGTCAAGGGTGAAGAAATTATTCAAGAAAAATTTACTTCTAAAAGTTTTGCTTCAACTAGTTTTTTAATGGATGATAAATTATCGGATCTTGACAAATTTAAAAAAAATCTAAATATTTTTCTTAAAACCGACAAAAAAGAAATTATTTCATCTTTGTTGTCATCAAATTTAACTGGAAGAGGTGGTGCAGGTTTTCCAACTGGAATGAAATGGGATTTTTGTAGTAAAGCTAAATCTGATAAAAAATACGTAATTTGTAACGCAGACGAAGGAGACTCTGGAGCTTTTTCTGACAGATATTTACTAGAAGATCAACCTCTTAAGGTCATATTTGGAATGGTAATCTGTGGTTATGTAATTGGAGGAGATGAAGGAGTCCTTTATATTAGAGGAGAATATCCAAAGTCAATTGAAGCATTAAACGGATCTATTAATGCTTTAAAAGAAGAAGGATTGTTAGGTAAAAATATTCTTGGTACAAATTTTTCTTTTGACTTAAACATTTGTATCGGACAAGGCGCATACATTTGTGGAGAAGAAACTGCTTTAATAGCGTCTATAGAGGGAAGAAGAGCAGAAGTAGATGTTAGACCTCCTTTTCCAGTAACAGAGGGACTTTATAAAAAACCAACTGTAGTTAACAATGTAGAAACTCTTGCTGCAGCAAGTGGAATTTTGTTAAATGGCGCTGAAAAATTTTCAGCAATTGGAAATAAAAAATCTGCAGGTACAAAGCTTGTTTGTTTAGATAGTTTTTTTAATAAACCTGGAGTTTATGAAATTGATATGGGAACNCCTATGAAAAAAATTTTTTATGAAATTGGTGGAGGCCTTAAAGAACCTGTCAAAGCATTTCAAATTGGTGGACCATTAGGTGGTGTAGTTCCAATTCAAGAAATTGACAATTTAAATTTAGATTTCCAAGAATTTACTAATGCTGGTTTTATGTTAGGACATGCGAGCGTGGTTAGTATTCCAAAAGAATTTAGTATGATTGATTATATACATCATCTGTTTGAGTTTTCAGCAGAGGAATCATGTGGAAAATGTTTTCCTGGAAGACTTGGATCGTATCGAGGCAAAGAAATGTTCGATCAAGTTAAAAATAAATCAGCCAAAATCCCTCTAAAATTGTTAAATGAACTACTTATTACGATGAAAAAAGGATGCTTGTGTGCTCTTTGTGGAGCTATACCTACGCCAATTATGAATATCTTAAAATATTTTGGTGATGAATTGAAAGATGATATAGTAAAAGAAAATTAATGAGCTCAGAAAAAAGAAAAATAGCCTATATTGATGGAAAGCCATACGAAATTGGTGAAAAACATACTTCTATATTAAAATTTGTTAAAAGTTACTTAGGTGAAAAAAAGGTCCCTACTTTATGTGATGATCCAAATCTTGCTCCTTATGGTGCTTGTAGAGTTTGCTCTGTTGAAGTGGCATTAGAAAAAGATGGACCTACCAAAGTAGTAGCTTCGTGTCATACTCCAGTTGGAGAAAATCAACATATTTTTACTAATAATGAAGATCTTAAAAATTTAAGAAAAAACATTGTAGAATTAGTTATAACTGATCACCCAATGAATTGTGGAACATGTGAAGTTAACAATAATTGTGAACTTCAAGATGTTGCCAATGATCTCGGAATAAAAGATCATAGATATAATAACCCTAAACAACACAAAGGTACCCCTAAAGACACTTCACATTCATACATGAGAATGAATTTAGATAACTGTATTAATTGTGGAAGATGTGTAAGAGCCTGCGATGAGATACAAGGGTCTTTCGTGTTAACAATGAGTGGAAGAGGATTTGAGTCAAGAATTACCACAGATAATGATATGTTGTTTGGAGATTCTTCTTGCGTATCTTGTGGTGCATGTGCACACACTTGCCCAACAGATGCAATATCTGATGTTTTTGCATCTAAGTCTGCAAAATACGATAAAAAAGTAAGAACTACATGTTCGTATTGTGGAGTTGGTTGTAATTTAGAAACATCTGTCAAAGATGGAAAAGTAGTTTCAATTGATACTCCAAAAGAAACTGAAGTTAATGCTGGACATACTTGTGTCAAAGGTAGATATGCGTTTGGATTTTATGATCATCCTGACAGATTAAGAAGTCCACTAATAAAGANAAATGGTAAATTTGAAAAAGCTTCTTGGGATGAAGCTTATGAATTCATAAAAAATAAATTAGATAAAATTAAAAAAGATAATGGTCCAGATGCTATTGCGGGAATATCATCAGCTAGATGTACTAATGAAGAAAACTATGTTTTCCAAAAAATGATTAGAGCAGTAGTGGGTACAAATAACATTGATTGCTGTGCAAGAATTTGTCATTCTCCAACAGCTTGGGGTATGCAGCAAACATTCGGAACGGGTGCTGCAACTAATTCAACAGAGGATATTTATTTTGCAGATTTATTTTTAGTTATAGGGGCTAANCCAACTAACGCACATCCAGTTACAGGAGCAAAAATAAAACAACAAGTTATGAAAGGTAAAAAGTTAATAGTGCTTGACCCTGTTGAAACAGAGTTAGCAAAACTAGCAGATTACCATATTAGATTAAGACCAGGAACAAATGTAGCTGTTCTAAACATGATGTTATATTTTATTGTAAAATCAAAACTATATAAAAAAGAATTCATCGACAATAGGACTGAAGGTTTTGATAAATTTTTTGAACATATTAATAGTTTGAATATTGACCAATTGGCAAAAGTTGCAGGTGTAGATAAACAATTTGTTAAGGAGGCTGCTATAGCATATGCCTCAGCAAAAAATTCAATGGAATTTCATGGTTTAGGAGTAACTGAACATGAACAGGGATCTAAGACTGTAATGTTGATCGCTGACCTTGCAATGATTACAGGTAACATAGGCAGAAGAGGAGTTGGTGTTAATCCTTTAAGAGGACAAAACAACGTTCAAGGTGCTGCTGATATGGGATGTCAGCCTCATCAAGGCGCTGGATACTTTCCTGTCGCTGAGCAAAAGATACAAGATTTTTATACTCAAAAATATGGAGTAATTCATCCAACAAAAGCAGGTTTGAAAATTCCTGAAATGTTTGATGCTGCTATCAACAATGAGTTAAAAGGTCTTTGGATTATTGGAGAGGATATTGTTCAAACAGATCCCAACAGTAATCATGTAATACAGGCAATGAAAGCTCTTGATTTATTGGTCGTTCAAGAAATTTTTATGAGTGAAACAGCCAAGTATGCTGATGTCGTACTTCCAGGAACTACTTTTTTAGAAAAAGATGGAACTTTTACAAATACTGAAAGAAGAGTTCAAAGAGTTAATAAGGCAGCAGAACCTCTGCCTGGAACAAAACCGGATGGTGTTATTGTTACTGAAATGATGCAAAAACTCGGTTTTNATCAAAAAATTTATGATGCTGACGAAGTTTTAGCAGAAATTGCGGATATTGTGCCTTTCTTTAAAGGTATTACGAGAGAAAGACTAGGCAAGTTTGGATTACAGTGGCCTGTAAAAGAGGATGGAACCGACACAAAAATACTTCATGAAAAAGAATTTAAACTGGGCAAAGGAAGACTAAAATACTTTGACTGGAAGGAAAGTACAGAGATAGAAAAAAATAAAGACGAATACCCGTTAATATTAACAACTAGTAGAGTGTTACAACACTACAATGCAGCTACAATGACTAGAAGAACAAATAATATAGATATGGTAGATGAAGATATACTATTGGTTCATCCAAAAGATGCAAAATACAGAGAATTAAATACTGGGGATATTGCAAGATTATATTCTGGCAGAGGAGAAGTTGCTTTAAAGGTTGAAGTTAANGATAAAGTAAAAGAAGGTGTTGTATTCACTACTTTCCACTTCCCTGAACATATGGTTAATATGGTAACTGGACATGGAAAAGATGAGGAAACGCAATGTGCAGAATATAAAGTTTCATCTGTAGAAGTTCAAAAAATTTCTAACCAATTCAAGACAAATCACTATCCTGAAGAAAATACTGTAGAAATCAAATCTACTTAAATTTTCAAATAAATGGTGGAGTTAGTAAGAAAATTCTATAAACCTTTTATAATAACTTATATACTTTTAAGCGTAGGTATAAGTTTTTATCCATCATTTGATTTTTATTCATTTAAAGGACAGGTTATTCTTTTTAGTGTATCAATCATTAATGGATTAATGGGAATATTTGTAAAAAAGTATTAGTAAAATGAAAATATTTAAAACTGTAATTATATTTTTTATTTTAATTTCTTGGGCAAGTGCAAATACTATTTATAACCTTATAAAAATTCCTAATTTAGAAATTTATAGTATAAACTCTCCTACAGGTATTAAATATCTTAAACCGTACAAAGCATTTCAGGTTGGGATAAGAAATAACAATGTAAGTTGTTTTGATGTAAAAGATGGCAATATAGACAAAATTTTTCCTTTAATAGATAAAAACTTTAAGAAGTATGATGAAACTTTTCTTAAAAAAATAAATTTAAAATATGTTGTTCTTTGTGAAAATTTAAGTGTAGCTGGTATTGGTGCGGCTGGCGTCCCAAATTATTTAATGAAAACTTTAATATTAGATATAAATTTTGAAAAAGAATATTTTGAAAGAGTTTTACATCATGAGATTTTTCACATTATTAATGATAATTTTAAAGAATTGTTTGAAGAGAAAGAATGGATAAATTTTAACAATAAAGATTTTAAATATGCAGAATGTTCTACTTGCTCAGATAAGTTAGGTTTATCACTATTTGAAAAAACAAATGGTTTTCTTACAGAATATTCAATGACAACTCCATCTGAAGATATGGCAGAAATATATTCTTTTATGATGACAGATAAACAATTATTAAAAAATGTTATTAATAAAGATTCAATTTTAGAAAATAAAGTATCTTATTTAAAAAAAAAACTAATGCTAATTGATGAAAATTTGAAGTTTTAGAATGAGAAAAAAAATAAAACAAAGTTTTTCAGAAAAGGTACTTCTTATTTTTGTTATTTTTTTAGGGATAAGTTCTGTTACATCTTTTTTTTTAATAAAAAATAAATGTTTATTTGTTGAACAATATAATCCAGAAAAATTAGAATTTAAAAATAGAGAAAACATAGCAGTATTAAATGCACCTTGTGGGAATGTTATAATTGAACTCTATCCNAATGTAGCTCCNAAATCTGTTGAAAGATTTAAATTTTTAATCAAAAAGGGAGAATATAACAATGTAGCTTTTCATAGAGTAATTAAAAATACTCTTGTTCAGGCGGGTGATTTAGAATTTGGCAAAAAAAATAACTTAAACTATTCTTATATAGGAAGTGGTAAATCCGGCTATGGATCAATTAATTCTGAGTTAAATTATCCATTTGAATTTACCGCTGGAACTGTTGCACTTGCAAGAACTAATCAAAAAAATACTGAGGACAGTCAATTTTTTATTTTGTTGGTTGATGCACCTCTTTATCAAGGTGAATATTCCCCTGTTGGAAAGGTGATCTTTGGATTAGATGTTTTGAGAAAAATTAAATTTGATGAAAAAGTTGAATATGTCTTGAGACCAGATTTTATTAATACTTTTAAATTATTAAAGTAATTTAGTTTACTAGTGGTTTTCCAGTCGCAAGTGTATGTTTNATTCTATCTTGGGTATTTTTATTTTCTATTAATTTCATAAAAGATTCTAGCTCTAATCTATAAAGATCATCCTCTGATAGAGTTTTGTCAATCGATGTGTTTCCTCCACTTAGAACATTTGCTAGCTCTTCTCCAACTACCATTCCATGATCTAATATAACTTTTTCATTATAAAGTTTTTCTAAAATTTTAACCATTTTATCTTTTAGGGGTTTTCCAGATAAATTAAATGTACATTCTTTTGGTGGAGTAAAATTTTTATTATCCTCAATTAATTTTTTTGATACCTCAAATAAACTATTTCTATTCATTACTTTTTTATCCTCGGGTTTTATAAACTTTAATGGTTCGGCTTCCACAGTCGAGGTTGCTGTTGTTGCNTACCCTATAATATTAAAAACTTTTAAAGGTGCATAATCTGGATCTTTTTTTGCTTCTTCTGTTTGCGACCATCTCCATAAAACCTCTTTACATCCACCACCTGCTGGTACTAGACCAACTCCTGTTTCTACAAGTCCCATTACTATGTTAGTATGCGCCACAACAAAATTTGATTGAATCGCAACCTCCTCTCCCCCACCCAAAACTAAACCTGATGGTGCTGAAATTACTGGGTGCTTTGAATATTTTAAATGCTTACACGTATCTTGAAAATATTTAATAAACTTTTCAATAGATTTAAAATCTCCTTTGTCTGCAAAGTTCATCGTATAGGTTAAATTAACTCCTGCTGAAAACTGCATACTTTCGTTCATAATAATTAAAGGTTTGTCTGTTGCATTTTTTAAAGCATCCATTGAATCATAATCTAAAGCACATGCTTTTGTAGTAAATTCAACAATATTAAAATCTTTAAATCTATATATGTCAGCAGATTTATTCTTATCTATTTTGATTGCTTTTGGTTTAACTTTACCCAGAGTTTCTATATTTGTATACTTTTGTCTTTCACCATAAAAGTTTTCATCTTTATTTTGATTTAATTTTTCCAAAAATTTATTGTTTTCAAAACTATCAATACGTTCGAAAAAGTTTTTAACTCCTATAGATTTTAGCATTTCAAATGGTCCCATTGCCCAGTTAAAGCCTAACCTCATCGCTTCATCAATATCATTAAATTTATCTGTAATACCTGGAACTAAAGAAGAGGCGTACTTAATTATTTTAGAAATTACCGACCATGCGTATTCGCCATATTTGTCTTTTCTGCTAATAAGTAAATTTAAGTTCACAGTATCAATGCCAAGATCAATTTTCNTAGTTGAGGAATATTCCTCTGTTTCAAGATTAATTGCTTCTAAAATTTTTTTATTATCTGTCTTGTTCATTCTGTAAAAACCACCTTTACCTTTTCTACCTGTGTACCCTGTTTCAATTAACTTGGTAATTAGTGGTATTTCCTTAGCAACTTCTTGAAAGGGATCGTTTTTTGGAAGTTCTTTTATAAAACTTTTTAAAACATCGGCCATTAAATCAATTCCTATTAAATCATAAAGACCAAAAACTCCAGTTTTTGGAATTCCCATTGGTCTTCCAAAAACTGCATCTGCTTCTTCAATAGATAATTTCATTCGAAATGCTTCGGTCATAGCTACCTGCATAGCAAAAACACCTATTCTATTTCCTAAAAAACCAGGAGTATCGTTGCAAACTATGGCCCCTTTTCCTAACTCATCTTCACAAAATTTCTTCAATGAATTTATTTTATCTAAATCATTATTTTCATTTTTAACAATTTCTAACAATCCCATATAACGAACAGGATTAAAAAAATGTGTTATACAAAAATCTTTTTTTTCATCATTTGTTAATTTCTCTGATAAAATTTTTATTGGAATTGACGATGTGTTGGAAGAAACTATAGCACCTGGTTTTCTTGATTTAAAAATTTTTTCGTAAATGTTGTGTTTGATATCTATCCTTTCTACAACAGCTTCTACTACCCAGTCAGCATCTTTAACAGCATCAAAATCATCATTTATATTTCCAACTTTTATATTATTTATTTTATTTTTATCTATAAGTAATGGAGGTCTGGATTTATATATTCTATCTCTAGCTTGTGTGCTTATATCTGTAGTTAAATCTAATAATGTAACTGGAATTTTAGCATTACATAAATGAGCAGCGATACCACTGCCCATTGTACCTGATCCAATTATTACTACTTTTTTTATGTTCATAATTTAAAAAAATGAAAATTATTATCTATTAATACCTCTTATTCGTTCAGATCTTCTTCTTAAAAGTTCTGCCGTAACAAGTATTAATGTTGAAAGAATAATCAAACAGGTTGCAACTGCAAGTATTGTAGGACTTAATTGTTCTCTTAATCCTGTCCACATTTGAATTGGTATTGTTGTGTTATCTAGTCCTGCTAGAAATAAAACAACAACAACTTCATCAAATGATGTAACAAAAGCAAAAAGGCCTCCAGATATTACACCTGGTAAAATTAGAGGTAAGGTTATTTTCATAAATGTATTGACTGGATCGCTACCAAGACTTGCGGCCGCTCTTGTGACGCTATGGTCAAATCCTGATAAAGTTGCAGTTACAGTGATAACAACAAATGGGGTTCCTAAAACTATATGTGCAAGCACTATTCCTGTGTGAGTGGCTGCTAAACCAACTTTTGCCATAAAAAAGAAAATTGCAACACCAGAAATAATAAGTGGAACTATCATTGGTGATATTAAAGCTGCCATAATAATTCCTTTATATGGCATATGTCTGCTGCTTAAACCTAAGGCTGCAACAGTACCCAATATAACTGATCCAAGAGTTGCAAATAAAGCTATTATAAAACTATTTTTCGCAGCTAAGCCCCAAGGATTTTTTGTTCCGTAAATCATGTCTTTGTACCATCTTAAAGAAAATGCATCTGGGTCAAGCCGCTTCATCCCGTCTGAAAAAACTAAAAATTCTTCTGCGTTAAATGATAGTGGAAATATTACAAATAAAGGTGCTATTAAAAAGAAAAATACACAACTACAAATAAACAAATAAAAATAATGCCATATTCTATAATGCGGTTCTGTATATTTGGGTAATGCCATATTTATCCTAATTTAATATTATCTACTCCAACCAATTTGTTATAAACCCAATAAATTGCTAGCACCCCAGTTAATAACATTAGTCCCATTGCGGAAGCAAAACTCCAATCAAGAGTACTCTTCATATGGAAAGCTATTTGGTTACTAATCAAAGTTCCGGACGCTCCACCTACTAGAGCAGGTGTAATATAATACCCTATTGCAAGTATAAACACTAAAAGACATCCAGCCCCAATACCAGGGATGGTTAATGGAAAGTAAACTTTCCAAAATGCCACAAAAGGTGTTCCTCCCAAAGACTTCCCAGCTCTCATTAAGCTAGGAGATATAGTTTTCATTACACTGTATAAAGGAAGTACCATAAAAGGTAATAAAATTTGCGTCATTGCAACATAAGTACCTGTCTTATTATACATCATCTCAGGTCTATTTTCGTCACTAACCAATCCAATCCAAACGAAAAAGTCATTAACAATACCTTGTTGTTGTAGCAAGATCATCCAGCTTGCTGTTCTAACAAGTAATGATGTCCAAAAAGGAAGTAATACACAAATCATTAATAGATTACTATATTTCATTGGAAGAGTTGCTAGCAGATGTGCAATTGGATAAGCCATTAAAAAACATAAAACAGTTACAAAAAAAGCGACTTCTACAGTTCTGACCCATAATATTTTATGAACTCTTCTATCTTCAGGAACTTGAACAATCTTGCCGTCTTCATTTTCATACATATCAACACCTTTTAAATATTTAGAATAACTATATGCAGGCGCTCTTCTTTTCAGAGCTCTCCAATACTCAACGTTCGCCCATCTTTTGTGTACACCCATTATTTGCTCTTTATAATTTCCTTCTTCAAATTTTTTCATTTTTCTTTTTAATTTTTTAAGAATACTTTTAAAACCATTTTTTTCATAATTAAGTTGAGTGGCTAATTTTCCAAAAGTTTTTTCTTCAACTAGTTTTTTATAATCTAAATAAAATGCCTCAAAAACCTCTTCATCAGGCAAATCTTTACCATCCCACTTTTCCATAGCTTTATAAGTTTTAGGAAGCATATTGGTTACCATACGGTCATCAATACTTCTGAAAAGCATATCACCGATAGGAAATACATATGTAATAATTAAAAAAAGTAATAATGGACAAACTAATAAAAAAGCTTTTAATTTATTTTTTTTTTCTGCTTTTTTTAGACTTTCCTCAAGAGGAATTCCATCTGTAGTTAAAATTTTTTTTGTTTCGCTGCTCATAAATAAAAAAGGGCGGTTATAAATAACCGCCCTAAATATAATATATAATTCTAATCTTTAAAACTTAAAATTATAGACCAGCTTTCATTGCTTCCCATTTCTCACCAAGCTCTGTGCCATTGTCTGCCCAGAAAATTGGATCAACTAAGAAGTAATTTTTAGTGTTCTCAGGAGCTGTTGGCATATGAGGTACCATGTTTGTTTTACCATCTTTATACCACGGCTCACCTTTTGCCATAACTTCTATTGAAGATTTTCTCCAAGGTGCATAAGCAATATACTTAGCACTTCCTGCTAAACCTTCAGTACTAGTCATTTCAGCTAATGCTTTTTTTGCATTTGCTTCATCTGGACCACCTTTAACAAGTACAAAATATTCATAGTCAAGACCTTGACCGTCCCATACTTGTTTAATTGGAGCGCCTTCACCAACTGTTGCGTTGAAGAATCTTCCGTTCCAACCAGTTGCCATTACAACTTCACCACTCATTAATAATTCTGGTGGTTGAGCACCTGCTGACCAAAATACACATCCTCCTTTTGGATCTGTACAAAGTTTTTTGATTTTATCCATTGCTCTTTGAACACCTTTTTCAGTTTCTAGAGCTTTATAAATTTTAGCACCACCTTTTCCTGGTTTAATTCCATCTGCTGCTAAAGCGATTTCTAAATTTGTTAAAGCGCTTTTATAGATAGCTCTTTTTCCAGGGAATTTTTTTGTGTTGAAAAAATCTTTTATAGTTTTTGGAGTACCTTTTACATTGTTTGTATTGTAAGCGTAGTTCCAAGAATATAAAATATTTCCTACAGCACATTTTGACGGCATGCTTGTAAAGAAGTCTTTACTTGCTGGAGTTCCATCTGGAGCTGCTGGAAAGTCTTTGTCAAAATCGAATTCAACAAATAAACCTTCGTCACATCCAGTAATAGTATCCATTGCAAAAACGTCAATTATATCCCATACAATTGCGCCAGCTTCTTTCTGTGCTTTAATTTCAGATAATCCACCTGAATAATCAACCCAGTTTATTTCTACACCAAGTTTTTTAGCAGTAGGATCACCGTATCCTAACTTTTGAGACTCTGTATAAGCCCCACCCCAAGATGCAACAGTTACTGCAAATGCTGATGAAGTTATAGAAAGAGCAAAAGATAGAGTAAGTAATAATTTACTAGCAAGATTGTTTACACCTCTTGCACCAACTGCTTGGTAAGGTGTTTTATAGTTAGTATAGCCACTATGACCCTCTGGTGGCATAAGAGTTGGTACAGTCAACTCTGCTGCATCTCTTGCTCTTTGCAGAAAAGAATCTCTGTTAGCAGCAAGGTTTGCGTATCTACTAGCTATAGATTTAATTTTGTCCATATTAAGTTACCAATAATACAAATAGTAGAAAAATTATAATAGCAAGATACATAGGTTTATTGCAATCTATACAATGCATCCAGTCTTTTATTTTATTCCAATATTTTTCAATCATATTTAACCTCTCGGAATGTTAAGCCCACCCATAGTCAAAGAAATATTTTTAGATTTTGTAGAATTACCACTTGATTCTATACCTAATCCTACTACTTTTCTAGGTTTAATCAAACGATTATCTGTTTTTTTCTTTTTCTGTGGATTAGCAGTTGTTATATTTAACCCAGTTTTCTTTTTCTTAGTTTGTTTAAATTCATTAGGAACAACAGCACTAACGGCTCTAGTGTTATTCTTATTTTTTATATTACCAGAAAAAGCCATATAGGGTATACCCATATCTTCTACATATTTTTTTTGTATTGCTGATGCAGATTGCATATCTTTTGCTCCTTGACTTAACGCATAAGCCATTCCGTGCATATTTCCAATCCCTATTGCCTCTGCAATATTTCTGTATCTTTTAGCCATATTGGTTAACTAGACTCTGGTATGTTGATACCAGTTTTTCCAGACCCTCCAACATTTGCTACATTGACATCAAGACCAACTCTGAATCTTCGTTTTCCCATTCTGTCTTTTCGTCTTTGTGCTGATGGACTTGGTACTGCATCATCGTCAGCATCTACTGCTTTTGCAGAACCTCTTCCCTCAATAGCAGCTACTGGTGTAGAAGCTTGTCTTTTTGGCTTTGGAGCAGGACCTCCCCCTCCTCCTCCACCTCCTCCTCCACCACAATAACATACAGTTTTGGAGAGGATTTTGTCTTCATAATCAAACATTTGTTCCTCGCTTGTTAATTAGTATTAGTTTGTTTTTTTGGTATAGATAGACCAGTTCCCTCAGATAAATTAGTTCCCAATGTATTTTGTTTTCTATCTACTCGGAACTGTTTTTTACCATCCCTTTTCTTTTTCATAGCTGCTGAATCAGTATCAATAGCTTCAAAGTCAACTTCTTTAGCAGTTACTTGTGGTACTGCTGCAGGAGGTGCAGGGGGTGGTGGGGGAGTTGGCATCTTTGGACTTTTCATAAAGCACATAGTAGTTTACTCCTCATCGTCTATGTTGGTTAATTGTCTTACCTTTTCAATTACTGACTGCTGACCTTGTAGAAATCTTAGCTTTTCAACAGAAATATTCTCGTCTTTAGGTAGCTTATCTGGAAACTGCCTTTCTAAGTAATTCAACACATCGTTTGATATTAAAGGTTTATCCGTCAATAATTTCATAGGTATTTCCAATACTGTCCAGAAAAACAGAGAGGATTACTATTAAATAACCCTCTCTGCCCACTATTTTGACAAGAAAGAAATATAACTATAATTCACACGAATTACCAGTACAAGCTAACTGCTGTGAGCCTTCAGTCATGTCTGACTCTTCATTGACGTTCCAGTCTATCTGCTTCGGAAACCCTTTGACTAACTCGTCGTACACTTCTTTGTCAACAGGCTCGTAAGGGGCTTGTTGGTACGTGTGTTCTGAGTAAGGTAAGAAGCTTATGCCACTTATCTTGTCAAAGTTGTTGTACAACCATTGCCCCACTTGTAGGAACTCGTCGTCCCTGTAGTAACACGTCATGCTAGGCTTGTGTTCACACCAGAAGTCTTGGTAAGTCTGCCAGAGACATAACTGTTCCATAGCTCCCATGTCGTTAGCCACCACAGCCCCTTCAGGAGACTGTATAGGGAACGAAAAGACTTTAGTAGTAGGAGACATCACGTCTTCCTCTACAGGGACTCCTGCGGCTTCTAAGACACCACAGAGGGGATCTCTAGCGTCTGCCCTAACTCTTCTTATGTACTGTTCTGAGTACCTTGGGTGTATTCCTGACGCACTGTCCACTAGCTGACTTACAGTGCCGCTTGGCTTAACAGCAGTAATAGCAGTACTAGCGTTAATCTTAAGACGCTTGGCCCATTTCTTGTTAGTTTGTATAGCTTCTTCTTTAAGTTGTGTAAGCCAGTGTTGCAAGTCTGCACGTCCTGATCTCCCTGAAAGTATTGGGTGGTCCATAATTCCTGTTAATGATACACCAAGCAA
>FUFK010717673.1_pt1 | contig 24543 bp, 31 predicted proteins | sample 1021851 | NCBI WGS metagenome assembly FUFK01 (sample SAMEA51879418, study PRJEB19060) | metagenome | reverse complement strand
GGCGGCGGCGCGGCGACAGGTGCGGGCGGCGGCGGTGCAGCCTCTTCGGTGGCGGTCCCGCTCTGTGGGCCGAGCATGCGGCGGCGCTTCACTTCGACCACGACGGTGTTCGAGCGTCCGTGGCTGAAGCTTTGCTTCACCTTGCCGGTCTCGACCGTGCGCTTCAGCCCCAATGGCTGGCGCATTCCGAGTTTCGGCTTGTCGTTTTCGGTATCGCTCAAGTCTCTAATCCTGTCGTTCTTCGTCGTTCGTTCAGATCGCCGCAAGGCCCGATGCGCCTTGCGAGCGGGTTTCGCAAGGCTATGGGGCCGGGTCGGGTCCGATAAAATGGAGCAGTCGGTCGAGTGCGTCGCGCACCCGCCCCGCTGCTCGTGGGTCGGTCAGGCCTGCATGTACCACATTTTCGCGGCCAAGCGCCAAGGACAATATGGTGCGTGGGAACGGCAATGTGAACCCCGTGTCCCCGGAGCCCTCACGATCAGTGCCGACGCGCAACGCCTGGTCGAGCTTGCGCGAGCCGTCCGCCCCAGCGTCAGCAGCGTGCAGCAGCAGGTGCAGCTTGCCCATCCGGCCCGCCTTTTCGATCCGCTCCCCGCCGATCACCACATAGCCGGCCTTGGCCTCCAGCCCGAGCCGATCGAGAAACGCGCGTTCGAGCTGCGCCACGATGCGCGCGCCAAGATCTTCGGGGATGTTGAGGTCGCTCGTCTTGAACGCCCGCGACAGCGCGCCGCGCAGCTGCTTGCCGCTCGCCTCCAGCGTCGCGCGGTCGACGCCGATCCATGCCCCGCGCCCCGGGGCCTTGGCACGAACGTCGGGCAGCACATCGCCGTCGGGCGACACGGCAAGCCGGATCAGCCCGTCGCGAGGCTGACCCTCGCGCGAGAGGATACAGGTGCGGATGGGACCCCCATCCGCACGCTGACCGTCCGTCAGTTCAACCGGGCGCTCATTGTTCGGAGTCCGCAACAGCGTCCTCCTCGCCTGCCGAGGCAGGTTCTTCGTCCGCGAACCAGTGTGCACGGGCAGCCATGATGATCTCGTTGCCCTGCTCGTCGGTCAGACCGTACTCGCCGAGCACGCCGCCCTTGTCCTGCTCGCGCACTGGCGCTGCCGGGCCATCGCCACGGCGACGCGGTTCGGCGCGCTTCTTGGCGACCAGCTCGTCGGTGGCGAGATCGGCCAGATCGTCGAGCGTCTTGATCCCGGCCTTGCCCAGTGTGACCAGCATCGCTTCGGTCAGATAGGGCATGGTCGCGAGGTCGTCCTCGACGCCCAGCGCGCGGCGGGCCTCGCGGTTTGCCTCTTCGCGGCGCTCAAGTGCCTCGGCGGCGCGGCTCTGCAGCTCCTGCGCGAGGTCGTCGTCAAAGCCTTCGATGCTCGCCAGCTCGTCGATTTCGACATAGGCGACCTCTTCCAGCTGACTGAAGCCTTCGGCGACCAGCAGCTGGGCAAGCGTTTCGTCGACGTCGAGTTCGTTCTGGAACATCTCGCTGTTGGCGACGAATTCCTGCTGACGCTTCTCGCTCGAATCGGTCTCGGTCATGATGTCGATCGCCTTGCCGGTCAGCTGGCTGGCGAGGCGGACATTCTGGCCGCGACGGCCGATGGCAAGGCTCAGCTGATCGTCGGGAACGACCACTTCGATGCGGTCATCCTCTTCGTCGATGACGACGCGCGCGACGTTCGCCGGCTGCAGCGCGTTGACGACGAAGGTCGCGGTGTCGGGCGACCACGGGATGATGTCGATCTTCTCGCCCTGCATTTCCTGAACGACCGCCTGCACGCGGCTGCCCTTCATGCCGACGCACGCGCCAACCGGATCGATGCTGGAGTCGTGCGAGATGACGCCGATCTTGGCGCGCGAACCCGGGTCGCGGGCAGCGGCCTTGATCTCGATGATCCCGTCATAGATTTCCGGGACTTCCTGCGCGAACAGCTTCTTCATGAAGTCGGGATGCGCGCGGCTCAGGAAGATCTGGGGCCCACGCGTTTCGCGCACGACCTTCAGGATCAGGCTGCGGACGCGGTCGCCGACGCGGACCACTTCGCGCGGGATCTGTGCGTCGCGGCGGATCACGCCTTCGGCGCGGCCCAGATCGACCACGACATGGCCGAACTCGACGCGCTTGACGACGCCGGTGATGATCTCACCCTGGCGGTCCTTGAACTCTTCGTACTGGCGCTCACGCTCGGCGTCGCGGACCTTCTGGAAGATGATCTGCTTGCTTGCCTGTGCCTGGATGCGGCCGAATTCGATCGGCGGCAGCGGATCGACGATGAAGTCGCCGACCTTGGCATCCTTCTGGATCTTCTGCGCGCCCTTGAGGTCGACCTGCTTGAAATAGTCGTCGACGGCCTCGACCACCTCGACCACGCGCCACAGGCGCAGGTCGCCGGTCATCGGGTCCAGCTTGGCGCGGATGTCGTTCTCGACGCCATAGCGATTCTTGGCGGCACGCTCGATCGCGTCCTCCATCGCCTCGATGACGATCGCCTTGTCGATCATCTTCTCGGACGCCACCGAATTGGCGATGGCGATCAGCTCGGCCTTGTTGGCGGAAATGGCGGTGGCCATCAGTCCTGTTCCTCTGCTTCGAATTCGTCCGCGCCCTCGGTCGAGAGCGGCTTGGTTGCGGCGATCAGCCGGTCGGTGATCAGGAGCTTGGCATCCTCGATCTTGCCGAACGGCACTGAATAAGTGACGCCCTGCGCGTCGGTAATCGCGACCACCTCACCGGTCACACCGGCAAGGTCGCCCTTATATTGTTTCCGCCCGTCGATCTTCTCGCTGAGCGTGATGCGGGCTTCATGCCCCTTCCAGTCCGCGAAATCCTTGAGCCGGGTCAGCGGCCGGTCGATGCCGGGCGAGCTGACCTCCAACCGGTACGCTTCGGGAATCGGATCGCGGCCTGCCTCTTCGAGTTCATCGAGCCGGTCGGAGATGCGGCGCGACAGGTCGGCGCAATCGTCGATGTTGAGCTGACGCGTGTCGGGCCGCTCCGCCATCACCTGCAGCGTACGGTCGCCCTCACCGCCAAACAGCTTGACGCGCACCAGATCGAAGCCGAGCGCACGTGCCTCGGGCTCGATGATTGCGGTAAGGACTGCCAGATCGGCCAACGCTCAAAACTCCAACTGCACCGGATACACCCCGTCGCCGCCGGACCCGGTGGGTCCGACCTCGCCAAGGTTGCCAATGTCGAGAACGGCTTCCCTATACGCGCACGCCGCACAAACGGCAAGCCGTTCGAGTCTGCTCCTTCCGACCCCTTTTCGCGCGCCGCTTCGCATGCAACATCGTCGCATCTCGCGCGTTGCGCGCACAGTTTCTGGGAGGATTTGATGCGCCTGTTACCGATCGCCGCCGTGCCGTTCGTCCTGATCGCCTGCACCACGGCCCAGCCCGGCAACAGCCAGGAAAGCGTCGCCGCATCCGGCGCGCTGCCTTTCACCGTGACCCCGGTGGCCGATTTCGACGCGCCCTGGTCGATGACCTTCCTGCCCGACGGGCGCATGCTGGTGACCGAAAAGGCCGGCAAGCTGATCATGGTCAGCGCGGACGGCAAGGCCAAGACCGAAGTGACCGGCGTCCCCGCAGTCGACAGCGCCGGGCAAGGCGCGCTCAAGGAAATCCTGCTCGCGCCGGACTATGCGAAGAGCAAGCGCGTCTATTTCAGCTTTTCCGAGGCCGGGCAGGGCGGCAAGGGCGTGGTCCTTGCCCGCGCGGTGCTGACCGACGGCACTGCGCCAACGCTGACCAATGTCGAGCGGCTGTTCCAGGCCAGCCCCTATGTCGAGGGCAGCGGCCATTATTCGGGCCGCATCGCCTTTGCCCCCGACGGCAAGCATCTGTTCTTCGCCAATGGCGAGCGCCAGAAGTTCGATCCGGCACAGGACCCCAAGTCCACGCTCGGCAAGATGCTGCGCCTCACCCTCGACGGCAAACCGGCGGGGGATCCCGGCCTGACTGCCAAGGGGTTCCACCCCGCGGTCTGGTCCTACGGCCACCGCAACCTGCTCGGCATCGCGTTCGACAGCGCCGGCAATCTGTGGGAGCAGGAAATGGGGCCCAAGGGCGGCGACGAGGTCAATCTGGTCCTGCCCGGCCGCAACTATGGCTATCCGATCGTCTCGGACGGCGACCATTATGACGGGCGCGACATTCCCGACCACAAGACGCGCCCGGAGTTCGAGGCACCCAAGGTATCGTGGAACCCGGCAATCTCGCCGGGCGGGCTGATCGTCTATTCGGGCAAGATGTTCCCGCAATGGAAGGGCGACCTGTTCATCGGCGGCCTGTCGAGCCAGGCGCTGGTCCGCGTCGATGTCAATGGCACCAATGCGACCAAGGGCGACCAATGGCCGATGGGTGCCCGCATCCGTGAGGTCGAGGAGGGCCCCGATGGCGCGATCTGGCTGCTCGAAGATGGCGGCCGCGGGTCGGAAGGGCGGCTGCTCAAGCTGACGCGGAAATAACTCTTACCCGATCAGGAAATTCATCCGGGCCGCCGCCACCGGGCGGTCCGGGTCATCCTGCCAGGCGAATGCCTCGACATTCGCAACGCGGTTGCCCAGCCGGCTGACCTTGCCCTGCGCGCGCGTGACCTTTTCGCGCCCGCCGCGCATGAAATCGACGGTGACGTTGACCGGCTTGATCCGTGCGCCTTCGCGATGCTCCGCCGCCAGCGCATGCCGCAGCGCGGCGACCGCTGCCATTTCGAGCAGTCCCGACAGCGCGCCGCCATGGACGAACCCCGGACGCCCTAGCACGCCGCTGCCGAACGGCATGTCGAGGATCGGAGGTCCCTCCCCGCGCTCGATCGTGATGCCGAGCAATTCGGCATAGGGCGGCAGCGCAAAGCTCATGCCGCACCCTCCATGAACATGAAGGTGCCGGCGACATGCGCGACCGGATCGTCGGGATCACCGTCATGCGCCACCCCGCGCACGAACCCGACCGAGCGGGTCACGCGATAGCATTCACCCCGCCCGATCACCTCACGCCCCGCCACCGCCGGCCGCAGATAATCGACACGCAGGTCGAGCGTCGCATGCGGCAGGAACCCGCCGCGCTTCATCCACACCGCCACGCTGGTCGCCATGTCGAGCAGGGTGATGATCGGCCCCGACGCCAGTACCCCGCGCTCGACATCGCCGATCAGTTTTGGATCGAACGGCAGTGCAAGCTCGCACCAGTCAGGACCGTGAGCGCGATAACGGATGCCCAGCGCATCGCCATGCCCGCCCACCCGGGCGGTGAAAAAGCGTTGGGGGTCAAAGGGGATCGGCGCCGCGCTCATGGCAGTCGCGCTAGCGGGCCGAGTGACGCACGGCAAGCCGGGGGCGAACGCAACATAAAGTCGAATTAACTCAGCCATTGCGACGTCACCGCCTAGCCTGACCCCATCATCAAATGGGGGGCACGACCATGCTGACGCTCGCACTGTCCGACATCGCCACGCTGGGCACTCAGGTCGCGATGCACGGCGCGATCCGCGCTTCGGAAATCGCCGGGGACGAGATTTTCGAGATGATGGTCGCGATCGTCATCATCGTTTACGACACCGCCGCTTGACCAGCCTCGCCCCGGCGGTGTCGGGAGTGCGCGCGCGATCGACTTGCGCCAATGCCGTCTTTGCCGACGCCGTGCGCGACCGCGTTGGCGCCCGGTTCGCCGGGCTTGGTGATGCGGACGCGGTGCAGGAACAAGCCCGCGTGCTGCTGTCCGACAGCGACTGGATCGCCGACCTGATCGCGCCGCTGGTGGATGCCCTGCGCGCCGATCCGTGGTTCGATCCGGCGCTCCGCATGACCCGCGATGCCCTGCGCACGGCGGTGGTGCTCGCCGATCTGCCCAGCGTGACGCTGACCGCGAGCGTGACATCGGCCGCTGCGCTCGCCGGGATCGATCCGCCAAGCACGGTTGTGCTGTCGGGGCGGCGCGCGCTGACCCGGTATGTCCGGGGCGGGGAGGCACAGGTGCGGCGTTGGCGGCTCGCCGATGCCGACCCACGCCGCTGCGTCGAGATTGCGCGCCTCACGCTGCACGACGGTGACCTGATCGAACTGGACGGTCGGCGCGAAGGGCGGCTGATCGTTGCTGCAGCCAGCGACGTCGTTGCCATCACGGCAACTGCCAAGCCGGGCGCCGATGCGCTGATCCACGAATTCGCGATCGCCGATGGCACACCCGTCCGCAGCGCGACCGCCGACGATCGGGCCTCGCGGGCCGAGCTGCTGCTCGCGCTGCTCCGCGCCAGCGGGCGGAGCGATGCGGTGGACAGCTTTGACGCCATGACTCGAGACCCCGCCTTTCATCTGCGCTGGGCGGCGATGCGTGAATGGCTGATGCTTGACGCACGCGCCGCACGGCCCCGGCTGGCCGAAATGGCAGCCAAGGACCCCGATCCGGGCGTGCGCGCCGCGGCGGCACAGACGCTCAACCGACTCGACGCCCGGATCGCCGCCGCATGACCCGCTTGATCGACCCCGGCATCGGTGGCGCGATCACCCTCGACGACCTGGTCGAGGCATTGGAAACCACCCCGTTCGATCCGCATGACGAGGACAGCTTTGCCGCACTCGGCCCGCTGCTTGCCCGGCTGGGGCGCAACCGGGATTTCCTCGCCGACCTCGCCATCGCCGAACTCAAGACGCGCTGCGCCGGACAGAGCGCCGCCAACAGCTATGGCGCGCAGGTGTTCCTGCTGCGCCCGCCCAATCGCCGGTTGGTGCTGCGCGCCAACTTCTGGCCGTCGGGCGATGACGGCATCGTCCAGGCGAGCGGCACTGCGCCGTTCGTTTATGGGATGGCGCACGACCATAATTTCCCGTTCCTGACCTATGGCTATCTCGGCCCCGGCTATTGGAGCGATTATTGGGAGCATGATCCCGACCGACCGGAGCAGCCGATGCGCTTCACCGGCCGTCGCCGGATCGAACCAGGGCAGCTGATGCTCTATCGCATGTGCCGCGACGTGCATGCGCAGCTGCCGCCTGACGCCTTTTCGGTCACGCTCAACATCCTGGGGAGCCATCCGTCACATCGCTGGATCGACCAGCATCGCTTCGACCCGGCGACCGGAGCCATCGCCGACGTGCTGACCACCGCGCCGTCGGAGGGGCTGGCGACGATCGCCACGCATCTCGGCGGCGGCAACGGGCTCGACCTGATCGACCACCTCGCCCGCCGCCACCCGCATCCGCGCATGCGCGCGACCGCGCTCGCCGCACTCGCATCGGCGCGACCGGACTGCCCGGAGGCCATGGCGCTGATCGCCCGCNCCGCACCGGATCACCCCGCTTTGGACCCATCTGCGGCAGACAGGTCGCCGCAAAACTGCGCAAAACCACCAAGTGGGCCCGGTGATTCTGTCCGAAGTCGAGATACCGCAGCTTGACGCTGCCATTCGCGCGCGCGGCTATGCGCTGGAGATCGGCGATGCGGCATGCGATCCGGCGCCGCATGTGGCCGCGATCCTGTGCCGCTGGCGGACGGGACAGGCAATTACGGCCGGAGCGATCCCGCGCATCGCGCTGACGATCAACCGGGCGACGCTGATCGCCGCGCTCGATGCCGGGGCCTCCGACGCGATTGCGGTGCCGGTCGATCCCGACGAACTGGCGGCGCGCGTCGATGCGCGTGTGCGTCGGCACGCCGCCAGCGTGGTCACGGTTGGGCCGCTGACGCTCGATCCCGTGGCGCGTATCGCAACCCGATCGGGGACCGCGATTGCTCTGGTCCCACGGGAATTCGCACTGCTGCGTTATCTCGCCGAGCACGCGGGCCGATTCGTCGGCCGCCGCGAGCTGCTGGAACAGGTCTGGGGCCTGCGCTTCGATCCCGGCACCAATGTCGTCGCGGTGCATGTCTCGAACCTGCGCGCGAAGCTCGACCGCCCGTTCCCCACCGCGCTGATCGAGGGTCGCAAGGGGCTAGGCTATCGCCTCATCGCCGATTAACGTAAGCGTAAAGCAAGATCGAACGGAGCGGAGCCATGACCGAGCAGCGCGTAACCATCCATATCGCCAACGGCATCGCCGATGTTCGGCTGGCGCGGCCGGACAAGATGAACGCGCTCGACCCGGCAATGTTCGCAGGGATCGCCGACGCGATCGATCAGCTTACCGCCACGCCCGGCCTGCGCGCGGTGGTGCTGTCGGGCGAGGGGCGCGCCTTTTGCGCCGGGCTCGACATGGCCAGCATGGCGGGCGGGGGTACCGATCTCGACATCCACGCCCGCAGCCATGGCGAGGCCAATCTGTTCCAGCAGGTCGCCTGGGGCTGGCGCACGCTGCCCGTCCCGGTGATCGCCGCTGTCCATGGCATCGCGTTCGGCGGCGGGTTCCAGATCATGTCCGGCGCGGACATCCGCGTCATGGCCCCGGGCACGCGCTGCTCGATCATGGAGATGAAATGGGGCATCGTCCCCGACATGGCCGGCTTCGCGCTGTGGCGCACGACCGTGCGCGACGATGTGCTGCGCGAGCTGACCTATACCGCGCGTGAGTTCGACGCGGCGGAGGCGCTGGCACATGGCTTCGTCACGCATCTGTCCGACGCGCCCTATGCCGCGGCGATGGACATTGCCGCCGCCATTGCCGGGCGCAACCCGGACGCGATCCGCGCCGCCAAGCGCCTCGCCAACCTCGCGGCCGATGCCAGCGCCGGGCCGGTCCTGGTCGCCGAGAGCGCCGAACAGGCCAAGCTGCTCCGCTCGCCCAACCAGATGGAGGCGGTGATGGCCAATATGCAGAAACGCGCACCGACCTTCACCGACTGACTCTTCCAATGCAGCCCCGCTCACGATAAAGGATCGCCATACCCGATATACGAATGAGAGGATGAACATGCGCGAAGCCGCGATCGTCTCCACCGCCCGGACGGGCATTGGCAAGGCCTATCGCGGCGCGTTCAACGCGACCGAGGCGCCGGTCCTTGCCGCGCATGTGATGAACGCTGCGGTCGAGCGTGCCGGGATCGATCCGGCGCGGATCGACGACATCTTCTGGGGGGTAGGCAATCAATGGGGCACCCAAGGCGGCAATGCCGGGCGCATGGCGGTGTTCGCCGCCGGGCTGCCGCAAAGCGTCCCCGCCTTCACGCTCGACCGCAAATGCGGCTCCGGCCTCACCGCGCTGGCGCTCGCCGCGCGCTCGATCATCGCGGGCGATATCGATGTCGCGCTGTCCGGGGGCATGGAATCGATCAGCCTGACGGTGACCAAGGACGCGCCGCGCTTTGCCAACCAGTCGGTACTCGCCAACGAACCGCATGCGTACATGCCGATGATCGAGACCGCAGAGATCGTCGCCGAACGCTATGGCATCAGCCGGGAGGCGCAGGACACCTATGCCGCACAGAGCCAGCAGCGCGCCGAAGCCGGGCTGGCGAACGGCGCATTTGTCGAGGAGATCGCCCCGATTACCGTCGAAAAGGCGATCTTCGACAAGGAGGGCAACCGCACCGGCAGCGAGACGGTGACGGTATCGCAAGACGAAGGCATCCGCCCCGGCACCACCGCCGAGGCGCTGGCCGGCCTCAAGACCGTGTGGAAGGATGGCCAGGTCATCAAGGAAGGGCGGAACATCACCGCCGGCAATGCCAGCCAGCTGTCCGACGGCGCCGCCGCGCAGATCGTGATGGACCGCGCTACGGCACAGGCCGAGGGCAAGGAAATCCTCGGCATCTATCGCGGCTTTCGGGCGGCGGGCTGCGGCCCCGACGAGATGGGCATCGGCCCGGTGTTCGCAATCCCCAAATTGCTTGACCGCGCCGGGCTGTCGGTCGCCGATATCGGGCTGTGGGAACTCAACGAAGCGTTCGCCAGCCAGTGCCTCTATTGCCGCGATCACCTCGGCATCGATCCCGACCGCTACAACGTCAATGGCGGCGCGATCGCGATCGGCCACCCGTTCGGCATGACCGGCGCGCGGCTGGTCGGCCACGCGCTGATCGAGGGACGCAAGCGCGGGGTGCGCTGGGTGGTGGTGTCGATGTGCACCGCCGGCGGCATGGGCGCTGCGGGTCTGTTCGAGATCGTCTGAGCGTTTGATTGTCGGGCTGGTGCCGCTTCAGCTTCGCTGAAAAAGCATCTAGAGCCGCCTGCATGCTTCTCCGTCTCGGTACCCGCGGTTCGCCGCTCGCGCTTGTTCAGGCCAATATGGTGCGCGATGCGCTGCTCGCCCGCAAACAGGAATTGATGAGCCAGGCGGAGGCCGGCGGTCTCCCTCCGGCAGAGCCCCGTGCGGTACGACTGCAACCGGCCTGAGCAGGTCATATCGGCACAGTTGCCCGGCGCGGTGCGGGTTTGCACGCGCTGGCTACACCGCTCGAGATTTATGCAGGAAGGTTGAGCCCGTGGCCGGGACGCGAATCAGATCGAAAACATCGCGCGCCAGAACCGAGCCCACCCGGCCGGTCAGCCCCTATGTACTGTCGTTGCGCGAGGAGCTGCAGACACGCTCGATGCGCAGCGTCGCACGCTTCGAGCTGCGCGATTTCGAGGTCGAGATTGCCACCGGCCGCGACGCAATCTGGGCGCTGGTGCGACGAACGGGCCGGGGCGGCCTCGCCCTGCGCGTCGCGAGCACGCCCGGCGGGCCAAGGACCATCCGGAGGCGCGCGCGCGGAAAAGGAGAGGCACTGCGTATCGAAGTCGATACGCTGATCGGCACGGTGGAGCTAACGTTCCGGACGGATACGAACGAAGTGCCGGTGCTGCGCGTCACCACCGCCCTCACACCAGCGGTCGACCTGCTCGTACCGTTTTACCCGCGCGACCTCTATCCGCTCGACACGCAGGACGATCCGCTGGCGGCTGAGGGGAAGGTCGAGGCGGCGCAGCGCGGCCTCAACAGCGGGGTCTGCTATCTGCGCCTGACCGAGCCCGACTTTGGCAGCATCCTCTATTTCCAAAACTTCAGCTCGCTGAACGAGCACTTCTGCACCACCAACACAACCCCCGATGGGGCGGTGGGCGGCGAATGGCCCGAGCTTGGCTACCTTCCCCCAACTCCGCGGCAAAGCCCACAGCCCCCGCTCGATCCCCAGCCCGCGGGCGAGCAGGTCACAGTCTATGACGCGTTAGTCGCAATCCATGACGATACGGGCGACGATGAGACCGCGATGGCACAGCGTTATCTGTCGTTGCTCGGCGCGATCTATCGCCGACTTGAGCTGCCCGAGCCAGCATTCCACGACTGGATGGACCGCGCACGACGCTCGCTCAAAGATCTTGAGACCGCGCCCGAGGCGAGCCTGCGCCACTATGGCTTCCGCTATCTCCATCCCTATACCGCCGCCGAATATCCGGATTCGATGGTCCAGCTCTCGGTACTGGCGGCGCTCCGCGACTATGAGGCTTGGTCAGGCGAGCCAGTGTCCCTCAAGGAGGATCTCGCACGTGGCCTCCGCAAATTCTACGACCCGAAGCTCAGGACGTTGCGCCGCTATCTTCCCAATGTCGGCAGCGACAAGGACAAGGACGCGGTCGACAGCTGGTATCTTTACCACCCCCTACTCAATCTTGGACGACTGGCAATCGATGGCGACAAGCGCGCCGAACGATTGTTCCGCCAGTCGATCGATTTCGGCATCGAGGCCGCCCATCACTTCGATTACAAATGGCCGATCCAGTACAAGATCACCGACTTTTCGGTCATCATCCAAGCCCGCGACGATCAGGGTCTCGGCCAGACCGACGTCAACGGTATCTACGCCTATGTCATGCTCCAGGCGTTCGAGCTGGCCGATGACAAGCGTTTCCTCGACGAGGCCCGCGCAGCGATCACCGCGGCGAAAGGCATGCGCTTCGAGCTCAACTATCAGGCCAACCTCACCGCATGGGGCGCCGCGGCCTGCATGCGGCTATGGCGGATCGACAACGACCCTGCGCTGCTGGCCCAATCCTATGTTTATCTCGCCAGCTTCTTTCACAATGTCGCGATGTGGGAATCGCAGATCGGCCACGCGAAACACTACACCAACTTCCTCGGCGTCACCGCGCTGCACGACGCGCCGTACATGGCGATGTACGAATGCTTCGACAGTTTCGCTGCGTTCGAGCGCTATCTTAAGGATGGCGGTCCCGATCTCGACGCCAATGTCCGTATGCTGATCAGCGAATATTGCCGCTACGCTCTAGATCGCGCCTGGTTTTATTTCCCGGATGCGTTGCCCCCTGAGGTCATCGCGCCCGAGCAGCGCGAACATAACGGTCATGTCGACCACATGCTCTCCTTCCCGCTCGAGGACCTCTATATCGACGGGCAGCAGGCCGGACAGGTCGGCCAGGAAATCTATGGAAGCGGTGCGGCCTTTGTGTTCGCGACGCGCGCGTTCCACCGGTTCGAAGACGCGCCGTTCACGCTGTTCTGCGACCATTTCCTGCTCGCGGTGGATCGCCCATCCGAACGCACCTTGAGCTTCCAGCTCGGTGGCGGCGAGAACTGTACCGCGCAGTTGCGAATCCTCCCCCAAGGGCGGCGCAAACTGCCCAAGGTGGCGGTGCTCAGCGCTGCCGGCGATCGCGTGCGCGCGTATCACGACGCCGATGATGGCACCGCCTTCCGCATTCCCGCGCAGGGGCGCGTTTCACTGTCCTGGTAGAGAGGAGATTTCGCCATGTCCGACACCGCCGAACCGCCTATCCGCGACCTGTCCGACGCACATACCGAGCAGCCTGGCCTCTCGGGGTGCCGTGTGATCGTCACCGGCGGCACGACTGGGATCGGCCGTGCAATCGCCGTGCTGCTGGCGTCCGAAGGGGCAAAGGTCTTCGTATGTGGGCGAACGCCCGAGCATCTCGACGACGCACTCGCCCGCATCCGTGAGGTTGGCGAGGGAGACGGCATCAATCTCGACCTCGCCAGGCGCGAAGACGTCGCTCGCTTCTTCGCCGCAGCCGATGCCTATCTCGGCGGACTCGATGTCGCGGTGATCAACGCAGCGATTCCAGCCGAGGCGTTGGCCGACACGCCGCAGGACGATCTCGAATATCAGGTTGCGGTCGACTTCACCGCCTACCTCACCACGACAAAGGCCGCGCTCGACCGGATGCAGGCGGGCAGTGACGTGGTGTTGATCGGATCGATGTCAGCGGTCTCGCAAAGCGCCGGATCCTCGGTCTATGTCGCGGCCAAGGCAGGCATCCAGGGCTTCGCCCATTCGCTGCGCCAGGAACTGGGCGAGAGGGACATAAAGGTCGGGCTGATCGAGCCCGGCTTCACCGGGGCTGACTTTCAATATCCCGACTTCCCGCCGGAGAAGCAGCGCGACCTGATCCACCAGGCACAGATGCTCCGCGCCGAGGATATCGCCGCCGCAACGCATTTCATGCTCACCCAACCACGCCGCACCGCCATCTCGCTCATACGCGTCGAGACCCGTCGCGAGCATCCTTGAGGCACGCTTCCTAGCCAAGATGGATGTGGCGCCGGACGCTCCTCAAGCCCCAATCATCCGCCATTGCCGGAACCTGGCCGTACGCCCGCCTTTCTTCAGCACTCACTGCGTTTGAGCGTGTCTCAATACCGCCTGAGCAGGCGTTCGACCCTCGGGTCGGCGGTCCAGTCCTTTTCGTCCCAATTCTGGATGTCATGCTCAAGCGCCGCACGGACGGCTTCGATCGCCTCGCCGAGATACGCTATTGCGGCGGCATCGAGCCCTTCCTGAACACGCTCGACGCCCAGCGGACCACCTATCAGGCACAGCGTATGCTGGTCGCTACTCAGCTTGTGGGGCCATCGAATCGCGTCGCGCTCGATCGATCGCTCGGCGGTGATTCAGAATTCGAAGCCGTGCCCCCACGGCAAGGAACGCCCCTGCCGCCCATCGACGCGACTGGCTCCGGCGCCATTGTAATGCCAAAGTGGCGTATTGCCGCACCGGCAGACAAGCCCCGGTGCGGGAGGTCCGCAAGCAGAAGCTCCACCGGCACGCCGGCCACAGGACAAGCGACCCCCTGGATTGCCCGAATAGTTCGCTGCTAGCACAGTCGCGATGATCGAGGACCGTGAGATCTGGGCTTGTGCGCATCAACTGATGCGCCAGCACGGCACCGAGGCGTGGTTTCACGCCGCGCAGCGTGCCGATGAGCTGCTCGCATCAGGCGAGATTGAGGGACACCGGACCTTTCTTCGCATCCTCGACCGGATCAAGCAGCTTGAGCAGCTCGAAGCTGACAGTCGACTGCATTGAGGTAGCGCTACTGCGCTACCTTCCCTCCCCGCATCTCCGAAACAAATCGGCGAAAAGTGTCAGTGCAGGCTGTCGGCGGCCACGCCGGCACTATCCGTCATGGCAGAACGGATCTCACAGGCATCCTCGAATTTCGCGATCGCCTGTCGCAGTGCAGCTTCATAGATATCGCCGCGCCAGCTGTTAGTGCCGAAAGCGACCGATACCGCTGCTTTCACGGGGTCGATAACGAAAACTCGGTGCGGCTGGTCGAATACCAGCGCGAGCAGTTTTGTGCCCTCATCGATGAACCGCACCGCATAGAAGGGCTCTCCGCAACAGCCATTGCGGTGCCATGCCACTTCGAGAATCTTGATCGCCGCCATGATTTGTCCACCCGCCGCCCTGTTCCGTAATGTTAGCGGTCCGCACTTACGCATGGTGCGTAAATCACTCCGAAACGGAGTATTTTGAACCAGACGAATTGCTCCGAACTGCATCGTCTTTTAACCATAATGGGGATGGCACCCTGTCTCTCGATCGATCTGATGCGGCCGCATGACCCCCGGTCCAACGGAACAGGCGCGTAATGGCGCCCGGATGGACGCCCGAGCGCTTCGCGACCGCACTCGCCGCGCTCAGCGACCGCCAGCGCCAGGCGTTGCGGCTGGTCGCACGCGGTCATGATTCGAAGACGATTGCGCCACGGTTCGGCAAATCGCATCACACGATCCACAAGGATCTCGAACACGCCAAGACCGCGCTCGCTGCGCGCGACCGCTTCGAGGCGGCGCGATGGCTCGTCGACTTCGAGGCACAGAATTACGAAGCGTTCGTATACGAGCCGCAAGCCCTTCCGGCCGGCGAAAAACCGGGCATTCTCAGCTCGTCCGAAGCGATGGGAACCATCTCGTCCGGGTCGAGCATCGCTGAAGAGCGCGCACAATTCGCGTTCGACGGCATCGGTGCCGCGGCCGGTGCGATGGCTCCCCCCGGGGCAGAAGTGCAGATACGAAACCGGCTGCAACCATGGCAGCTCGCAGCGATCGCGATTGCAGGAGCAGTTGCGGCGGTGGTGATGCTTGCCGGCATGCTGGCGGTGTTCGATCGGCTTCAGCCTCTCATTGCCCGGATCTTCACTGGCTGATCGCCGGAGACCCCGGCGACGAGGGGGAATGACGATGCTGAAACAAAGACTGGACGCGGCGCAGACGATTCGTGCGAGCTTCATCAAGACCGAGACCATGATCGATGCGGCGGCGATCTCGGCCACGGACTGCGCGGCGCGCATGCTGAACGCGCGGGCCGAGGTGCGGCTTCCGATCAATGTCGGGCTCGAGGCGATGGCCAAAGTCGCCGAGGCCGCTTCGCTCGCGGTCCGCGCGCGGCAGCTGATCCTGGAAGCACATCCGCTGATGGCGGAGATCCCAGCCGAAATCGGGCTTGGCCGGGTCACCGGCTTTGGTGGGACCGAGGATTGCCCGGAGCTTGCCAAGCCGATGGGTGCGCACGAAGTCACCCCGCAGCCGCAGGAGCCGCTGCGCATCGCCGCCTGATGCGGGTTGACCGGGCCGGCAAAAACTGGCCCGGTCATCCGATGGGGCAAAGCGTCATCTACTATTCGTTGTTGAGCCTGACATGTGGCTTCGCTCTCTGGCGCGGTGGCGGCCCCGAACGGGTCGCGGCGCTGCTCTTCGTCGCTGCCTCGATCGCTTCGGACAATGCCTATGCGATCGGCTCCGACAAATACCTGAACGTCGAGCTCGGCGTGCTGGTGGTCGATATTGCGCTGCTGGCGAGCCTGATCACGGTGATGCTGCTGGCCGACCGCTTCTGGCCGATCGCCATGGTATCGCTGCACATCCTGGGAGTGCTGGCTCATTGGGTGCGCGCGCAGGAAGCGAGCATGTTCGCGCCGACCTACAACGTACTGCTCTCGCTGTGGAGCTATCCGATGCTGCTGATCCTGGTGATCGCGACGCTGCGGCATCGGCGGCGGCTGCGGCTGCGCGGAGCCGATCGCTCCTGGCGGCACTCCTGGCACCGGCAAGCGCCGATCCCGGAACCCTAGCCGATACACTTCTGACCCGGTTCAGCACGCTCGCAGGGGTACTCAGCGCCGATCCCTCCAGTGTCACCGCGGTATCCGGCGAACGCGCTGCGGCATGGATCGCGCTCATCAGCACGGGGATGCAACACGCGCTGGCGGCGCAAGCATTCGATGGCCCCGTCATCACAAGCTCAGGCGAGCTGGCGCGCTATCTGCGCTTCGCGCAAGGCAGCGCGCAGGTCGAGGTCGTACGCGTGCTCTATCTCACCGCGCGGCATCAGCTGATCTGCGACGAGATCGCCTCGCGTGGCACGATCGACGAAGCAGTACTCTATGTCCGTGAGGTGCTCGCGCGCGCGCTCGAGCTCGGAGCCGCGGCGATCATCCTCGTCCACAACCATCCGAGCGGCGACCCGAAACCGAGCAAAGCCGATGTCGAGATGACCCGCCGGCTCGCATTAACCGGCAAGGGGCTTGGCATCCAGCTCCTCGATCATCTGATCGTCGCACGCGCCGAGATGCTGAGTTTTCGCGCGCAGGGCCTGTTGTGATGAAGCCCGCGACCGTCCGGGCTAGCGACAATCTGCTCCAGATCGGACCAAACAGCCCGCCATTGCGGGCGGAGATCATGCAGGGGAGGCCCATGGAAATGAATGGCACGAACGAACTGCGCCAGGCCGATGAATCTACCGACTGGAGCAACGCAAACCCGACGGCATTGATGTTTGCGCACAGCGCGACAGCCCGTCCGGACGTCGCCGCGGCGATGCAGCACGCAGGCATCCGCGCCCTGGCGCCCCTGCCGCTGGCGAGCGGAGGTGCCGCATTGGCAGCCGCCGACCTCGCCATCGCCGACCTCACCGGCGCCGACGACGCGACGATCACGACTTTTGTGGAGCAGACGGTGCCCGAGCTCGACGCCCATGGTATCGCGCTCATCGCGACGCTCACGCCCGCACAGATCGACCTGGTCGCGCTCGACCTGCTGCCGATCGGTGCCGAACTGCTCTGCGACCCTGCGCCGCGCGACCTTCGTACTGCGCTCGAACGCGCAACCCAGCGCCCCACGCGCCGCCTCCATGATTCGAGCCGTGGGGCCAGCACCGAGCGGCTGCGCTCGCTCCATCAGGACGTGACCCGGCTTGCCGCGACGCTACGCGAGCTGGTCGATCCTGAAGCGCCGCGGATCGCCGCGACGCCCGTACCCAGCGTAGGGGCTGCTACAATCCGGGCACTTATCCGGCGGCGGCGGTTGCGCGAGCGCTTCTTCGAGGCCGATCTCTTTGCCGATCCGGCCTGGGACATTCTGCTCGACCTCTATGCCGCATATCTCGAGGGCGGACGGGTATGCGTGTCGAGCCTCTGCTATGCCGCGGCGGTGCCGCCGACCACGGCGTTGCGCTGGATCGGATCGATGTGCGACAGCGGCTTGCTTGAGCGCCACGCCGACGCGCACGACAAAAGGCGGCACTTCATCCACCTCACCGATCGCGCAATCGTTGGAATGAACGGCTATTTCCTGACGCTGGCAAGTCCCGCGCACCATGCGTGAGGCAGGTACAGCACTAGCCGAACAGCCAGCGCAGCGCGCCCCACAACCCCGCCGCGAACGAGCCTGCCACCAATGCGCTCATCACCCAGTATTCGAGCGCGCGCGCCCGCGTGCGCCAGCCCTTCTCCGGTTTCATCCGGCAATCTGAGCAGATCGGCGCCAGGTAGGAAAGTTCCAAGTCAAGCTCCGGTCCAGTGCTAGAAGCTGGTGCTTTCTTCATGCACATTTCCGCGGCCAATCTAGACAATTAGATAGACAATATGCGTCTTGCCTGACGGCGCACACTGCCGCTTCATCGCCGAGCAGGCGGAGCGTCTGCGGATCGGCATTCACCGGGCTGGCGGGGGATCAGTTGGCCTCGGTAAGGCTGCCGCCGGCGGCCTTGCACGCCTTGACCGTCAGCGACCTGAAGCCCTGGTCCTTGCAGCTGTTCTGGCCGCGGCATTCGTTGCTCGCTGTCCTGCAGTCCGAGGTGCCCTTGCAGGTGTTGATGCCGTGGCAATGGACGGTCTTGGCAGCGCCCGCCTTTTCCTTGGCCACGGCGACCGAGGGCATGGCGGCAAGCGCGACGACGACGGCAGAGACGGCGATGCTGGCGCCCGTGCGAAGGGTGAGCCAATCCGCATGCCGACACCTCGGCCGAGAAGCTTGTCGCCCTCCCGCCCGCCTTCGACAAGTCGGGGAAGGGATCGCTGACCGCGGGCAACAGCTCGCCGATCACTGACGGCGCGGCGGCGCTGTGGGTGGCTACCAAGGCGGGTCGCGTCTGCCCGCGGCGACGCCCTATGCCGAGCTGGTCGATCACGAGGTCGCGGCGGTCGACCATCATGTCGACGGGCTGCTGATGGCGCCGAGCTTCGCTATCGTGCGCCTGCTGGCACGGCACGGACTGCGCTATGACGATTTCGCGCTGTGCGAAATCCATGAGGCGCTCGCGGCGCAGGTGCTCGCCAATGTCGCAGCGCTGGAAAAGCCGGGCTGCACGAAGGAGCGTGCGGGCGTCGATTTCAATTTCGGCCCCTTCCCATGGGACCGGGTCAACCCGAACGGCGGATCGGTCGCGATTGGCCACCCCTTTGCGGCGACCGGTGCGCGCGACCTGAGCCAGGCCGTCAAGGAGTTGGCCGCGCTGCCGTCAGGTTCTTGGGCGATCGTCAGCGTTTGTGCTGACGGCGGTCATGGAACCGTTTCCTTGTTGCGGCGGCCCTGAGGTCTTGCGGTCCATCCCAGAGTTGCGATCCCAAGCAATCTGGGAGACGCGGCGCCTTCGATCTTCCGGTGACCTTGTCGATCATGTGCGCCCAATCCTACAGCTCCCGTCGTCGAGGCGTGAGGTACCCCCCTCAAACCGGAGAGGGCTCAAGAACCTCGCCTTTGCATATGCAGGAAGCTCGCGCATCGATGTGCGAAAGCTGATAGGCCGCTTTGCCGAACCGGAAGCGCCTGTTCGCATGGCGGCTTCTGAGGCGCGTCGCGGACAAGAGAAATCACGTCCTACGAGGCTCGGCCATGGCTAAATGATAGTTCCAAATCGCGCGCTCCGGATGAAAGAGCCCGCTCGGACAATAGTTCGGCCCATGCTGCAAGAGCATCGCGCCGAGATTCAAAGAGCTCCGACTTGTTGTAGACCCTCATAATCTTCGAAGTAGTTGCAGTCGCGACATGGTTGAGAATGCGATCGGCGACATGCGGCGCGACACCTAGAATTTCGCAGGCGTGCGTGTTGAAACTGGTCCGCAGATCGTGGAGAGTCCATGCGGGCATGGCGTCGCTTTCATCGTAGACCTCCCCACACTCTCCTGCCCGTTTCCGGCGCGCCGCGTCAATTTTATCGTCGAGCCTTCGCTTTGCCTTCGAAAAGCCGGAGATCGATGTGTCCTCGGTAGTGGAAAACACGAATGTCGATTTCTTGGGCCGATTATCATGCTCGAGCGCTTCGATAATGATCTCTCGAGCGAGTTTAGGTAACGGCACCCGAAGCGCGCGACTGTTTTTTGTTCGATCACCAGGCAATATCCAAACGCCCTCGTCGCCCGCATCCTCCGTACCGAGATCCAGATCGGCAATCGGCATCGCTGCAATCTCTTCGCGGCGCATCGGCAGCACCATGAGAAGCCGATAGAACTGACGAAACGGATAGCCCATCGTTTCCGTCGCATTCCAAATCTCGGCAAGCTCGTCGAGGGTATGGAATCTCTCGCGGACGTTCTCTTTCGCGGGCTTGCGAATGCGCTCGGCGGGATTTGACGCGATAAGCTCTTCGTCGACGCACCAGTTAAAGAATGCCGATGTGTATGCGAGCTTCCGGTTCGCAGAGATCGGCGAGGTTCTGGCGGTGACGCGAACAACTTCGGCAATGTCCTGCCGGCTGAGTTTGGACAACGGTTCCTTTAATAGGTTGCGCAAAAGGCCCTTCTCACCATCGAGTGCGCGCCGAGTGGCTGCCCCCGTCCGATGGTGCGCGAGAACCTCTTCATCATATTGAGCAAGCGCTTTGCTCACGGGCACCTGGGTCCGCTTCTGCTCCGCGCGCTCGCGAACCTCGGCCTTCGCCTGCTCATTTGGATTGGCTCCCCCATCGACAGCGGAGCGCTTCTTGCGGGCCGCCGCGCGAGCGTCCGAAATACTCATCTCAGGCCACTCGCCGAGCTTGATGCGGCTCTGCTCGCCGGACTTCAATCGGATCTTCAGTTGCCAGGCCACCGAGCGCTTACCTGCGCGGATGCGTAGGCCGCGCTCGCGATCGTCGACAAGTTCCAGCTGCGGTGAGCCATCTTCCTTCGCCGCCGCGATCAGCGCGTCGATTGCCTTCCGGGTGAGTTGCTCGGCCATACCGAAGCCATACTCGAAACCGCCTCCAAGGGGAATCCTAACAGCATAAATTAGGCCCCAATTAGGCCCCGCAATACGATTGATTAGCCACGAGGCATGGCACACAGAAACAGACAATGGCGAACGCCTAGAAGCCCTATAATATATTGTTTATATTGTGTTTTATGAGCTGCATCGCAAACGAGAACGAATGGCCGCGAACTGAGATGGATAAGCGCGGAATCAGCAAAATAGCTGACTCTTAATCAGCGGGTCCTAGGTTCGAGCCCTAGTGCGTCCACCACCTTTTCAATGACTTAGCGCTGATTTCGAATGCCCATCTGGCTCCTAGGTAATATGCTAGGTAGCGGTCGATATGCGCGCGGTGAGACTTTTTGTCACCGATTGGAGCATCTAGAAGGCAGGGAATCCCAGTCGGTGAAACGCGGCATGCATCTCCCATTACACGGTCCGGAACTCGAGTTCGCACCGTAACTCCCCCGTTCTCCGATGCGACCTGAAGGGTGCGTTAGAAGGTCATCATCGGTTGATCTCGACCGAGGCAACGCGGTGTCCCCGCGCTTCAAGGCGCGAGCGCAGCACTTCCCGATGCCGCTGATCGCTATCCCGATCGGAGCGAGTCTGGACCTCAACCGATAGTCCCCCGTCCGGGTCGCTCCGCACGGTCGCGTGAGACACGAGCCAGCGCTGATCTGTCAGCGTCAATTGGGTTTCGCGACCCGAGATTTGATTTGGCAGGTTGATCCTGTCCTGGAACGCATAGTGGTTGTGCGCGATTTCCGCCGGGCTGCCCGTAGCCGCCATGCCGTCGGCCGTAGTCGGCGTCACAGGGGCCGGCGCCGGAGTTGCCGAGCCCTGCAGAAAATCGCCGAGATTGCGATCATCCCCCGCCAAGCCTGGTTGACGTTGCAGCACCGGTTGCTCGAACGGCATCAGGCTCTCGCCCCAAGCAAGCTCACCGGCCTGTGCCTCGGGCTCGCGCTTGCGGCGCATCGACTCCTCGAATTTCGAACGCATCTCGGTGTCCGGCTTCACAGCGCCATCGCGTGCGGGTGTCACGCGTGTCGGCGGGATTTCGCTTCCAGGCGGCCTCACTCCCATGCCGCCCTCCCGGCTGAGGCGGCGTGTTCATTCGCCTCGTCCGACAGACGCCGGTCGTGCGCACGGCGATCGGCACTGCGCATGCGCCGGACCAGTATCGCGAGCGCGTCCTGCCTGGCCTTTGCACGCAGCCACTTGCGGCGGGCATCGCGCAATAGCTCCTGCGCCTCAGCCAGCACCTGACGTGCGCTCACGGCGCGCTGCTGGGCTTCGGCGAACGCAGCTTCGCACGCCTCGACGAAGCTGCGCACGAACTCGTCGGCCGGCTGCCGCGCGCGATCATGAATCGCCCGTGCCAGCCTTGCTCCGGCGGTCCGCTCGCGAAGCGTCGCGCGCTCGACCGCAGCACTTTCGCGCTCGGCACGCATGACGGCATCGGCAGTTGCGCGCGAGCAGCGCTCGACGTCACGCGCGCGCAGCTGTTGCAGCTGCTCCAGCTGGATCATCCGGCCGGTCATCAAGCAAACCCTCTCAACAATGCCAGCGTCGTGGGAAAGGCAACCCGCTCGTCGAGCGGCTGGCGCAGGAACGCATCGAGTGCCTCGCGCTGCGCCAGCGCGCGATCGGCGGCGACATCCTGTCCGGACTTATAGTCGCCGACTTGGATCAGTATCTCGATCTCGTCGAGCTTGGCGAGATGCGTGCGCAGCGCGATCGCCGCTTTCTGCTGCTCGCGCTCGGTCAGCTGGTTCATCAGGCGGCTCTGGCTCGCAAGGATGTCGATTGCCGGATAGTGTCCGCGCGCGGCGAGCTTGCGAGAAAGATAAATATGGCCATCGAGCAGCGAACGCACCTCCTCGCCGATCGGATCGTCCTCTTCGTCCTCGAGCAACACCGTGTAGATGCCGGTGATCGCGCCTGCAGCGTCGGTACCGGTGCGCTCGAACAGGCGCGGCAGCTCGGCGAAGACCGAAGGCGGGAAGCCGCGGCGCACCGGTGGCTCCCCCGTCGCCAGCCCAATCTCGCGCAGGGCGCGCGAGAAGCGGGTGACCGAATCCATCAGCAGCAGGACATGCTTGCCCTCGTCGCGCAACCCTTCGGCGATCGCGGTGGCGGCATGCGCGGCACGCGCGCGTTCGAGCGCCGGGCGGTTGGAGGTGGCGACCACCACCACCGAACGGGCAAGCCCGACCTCGCCCAGATTGTCCTCGACGAACTCGCGCACTTCGCGCCCACGCTCGCCGATCAGCGCGATCACGATCGCATCGGCTTCGGCCTGGCGCGCGAGCGTAGCGAGCAGGGTCGATTTGCCCCCGCCGGCGGCTGCGAACACGCCGATACGCTGGCCGCGGCCGAGCGGGAGCACGCCGTCGATCGAGCGTATGCCGGTCTCGACCAGCCGACAGATACGCTCACGCGCCATCGGGTTCGGCGCCTCGCCATAGAGCGGGCGGTGGCTGTCGGTACGGATCGCGGACCCACCGTCGAGGGGCTGGAGGCGCGCGTCGACGATGCGGCCGAGCAGGCTCTCGCCCACCGGTACGCGGTCTTCGCCGACGCGCACCACAACTTCGGTCTCGTTGGACAGCCCTCGCAAGTCACCGAGCGGAGCGAGCAGCGCCTCGCCATCAGCGATACCGACGACTTCGGCCATCATCACTGTGTCGCCCGCAGGTCCCAGCATCGCGCATGTCTGTCCGATCCGCGCGGAGATGCCTGAGACACGGATCGAAGTGCCGACCGCGCTGCGTACGCGCCCGCGCTGCTCGAATGCGGGGGCCTCGCCGAGCTGGCGAACGAGATCGCTGACGCGCTCCTCAATCGACATGCGCGGTTCCCCAGCGTTCGGCCAGTTCGTCGAGCTGATGGTCGAGATCGGCGATGATCCGGCTGTCGGGTCCGGTAATGCGGCATTGCCGCTCGCCAAGCAGCGGATCTGCGCGCACCGTGATCGTCACATCGCCTTCAATCCTTGCGAGCTCCGCTTCGACCTCGGGTGCGATCGCCGGGGCGACGTCGACCGTCACCGCGCCCTGCGGTACCACGGCCCGCGCGGCGCGGAGTGCCACGCCCTGCATGATCGCGGCGTCGCCGAGCTCACCAGCGATCTGGCGAACGGCGGCAAGTGCGAGCGAAGCGACCTCCTCCTCCTCGAACCGGCGATGCGCGTCGGCCTGGGCCGAGAGGCGCGCAACCGCCTCGGCAAATGCGCGTTGGCCCGTCTCGAGCCCTTCGCGATAGCCGCGGTCGCGCGCTTCGGCCTCGACCGCTGCGGCCGCACTCTCGCGCCGGATCGCCTCCGCGCGCAGCCGTTTGAGCAGCGCCATCGCATCGGCGAGCGGCTGGCGCTCGCGCGCCTTGATCACCGGCGTGTCGCTGGCGAGGAGCGCGTGACTGTCGCTGTAGAGCAGATGATAGCTCATGGCCGGGTTCCCCGGGCGATGTGTTCGGCCAGCGCGACCTGCCCCGCGGCATCGACGTCCGCCGCAGAGCCCAGACCCATTGCCGCCGCGAGTGGAGACGGCAGCCCCCGCTCGGCGATCTGCCGCCCTTGTTGGGCCAGATTGGCGGCGGGGGCGAGCGGCGCCGTACCCCCCGCAGGCAAATCAAGCACCGCTTCCAATGCCGCCTCGCCGACCGGCGCGGCATAGGCTCGCAACGCCGCGCCATCAATCATCTCGGGCAGCGCGTCGCGCGCGGCAACCAGTGCGGCGATGCGCCAGAGGCGTTCGACCTCATCCTCCGCCAGACCTGGCCAGACCGGCCAGCGCAGCAATTCGGCAAGCGGCACGCGCGTTGCCGGACGCCGTCCGATTCGCGCGGCGAACCGGTCTGCGCGTGTCACAGCCATGCTGACGGTTCCGGCGGCCTGCACGATCTCAGCGA
>FUFK010044245.1_pt1 | contig 24552 bp, 19 predicted proteins | sample 1021851 | NCBI WGS metagenome assembly FUFK01 (sample SAMEA51879418, study PRJEB19060) | metagenome | reverse complement strand
TCCTGCTGAAGAAGCTCCTGCTGGTGAGACTCCTGCTGAAGAAGCTCCTGCTGGTGAAGACTCCTGCTGAAGAAGCTCCTGCTGGTGAGACTCCTGCTGAAGAAGCTCCTGCTGAAAATTCTGATACATCCGAAGATTTAAATGATGAAGATGGTAAACAGAAAAAAGAAAATTAGATTTTCTCACATTATTGATAACTTCTTAAGATAAACTTCGGTTTATCTTTTTTTTTATATTAATTTTAGTAAAACATTACTTCTTAAGTTGAGCAAGTATAAGTTCCGTAAAAAAGCCTTAATAATTCTCGAAGATGGAACTATTTTTTTCGGTAAATCTATTGGTTTTGAGGGCACTTCTTTTGGCGAATTGTGTTTCAATACCGGTATGACTGGTTATCAGGAAATTTTTACTGATCCTTCTTACGATGGCCAGATCATGGTTATGACTAACGCACATATTGGTAATTATGGTGTTATTAAAAATGAAGTCGAATCCGGCTCAGTCAAAATAGCTGGGTTAATATGTAAAAACTTTAGCTTTTATCACTCGCGATACGGTGAAACATCATCTCTACAGGAATTTTTAAAGAAAAATAAAATTGTATGTATATCTGATGTTGACACTCGAGCGCTTGTTAGTTATATCAGAGACAATGGCTTTATGAATGCTGTCATAAGTACTCAATCTAATCCAGATATTGAAAAACTTAAATCTCAACTCAAAGAGATACCATCAATGGCAGGTCTTGAGCTTGCATCAAATGTTTCTACAAAACAGCCCTATTTTTATGGTAATGAACTTTCAAAATATAAAGTTGCTGTTTTGGATTTAGGTGTAAAAAGAAATATTTTAAGAAACCTATCACAAAGAAATTGTTATTTAAAGGTGTTTCCACATTCTACCTCATTTAAAAAAATGAGCGATTGGGGTCCTGATGCATATTTTATTTCTAATGGGCCTGGAGATCCTGAGCCTTTGAAAAATGCTATAAATATCACAAAACAAATTTTGAAATCTGGAAAACCTCTATTTGGAATATGCCTAGGTCATCAGGTAATTGCATTAGCAAATGGTATAAAAACTTATAAGATGAAAAATGGCCACAGAGGTATTAACCACCCTGTTATAAATTTAAAAACTGGTAAAGGTGAGATTACATCTCAAAACCATGGATTCGCCATTGATAAAAAAGATGCAGAAAAAAATAAGAATATTGAGGTAACACACATGCACTTAAATGATAATACAGTAGCAGGAATTAAGATAAAAAATAAAAAATGTTTCTCAGTTCAATATCATCCTGAGGCAAGTGCAGGGCCTCATGACTCATCATATTTATTTGACGACTTTGTCTCAATGTTTAAGTAAAATGGAAGTAATAAAAGAAATTAAAGCAAGACAAATTTTTGACTCGAGGGGTAATCCTACTGTAGAGGTTGATGTAATCACATCTAGTAATCACAAAGGAAGAGCTGCTGTGCCATCTGGTGCATCAACAGGAAAAAAAGAAGCAATAGAACTGAGAGATGGTGGGTCTGATTATGTGGGAAAAGGTGTTTTAAATGCTGTTGCCAATGTTAATAACATAATTTCAAAAAAATTAATTGGATTTGATGTTCATGATCAAAGTGGTATTGATACGTTGATGATTGATTTAGACGGCACAAATAATAAGTCTAAGCTTGGTGCTAACTCTATTTTGGGAGTCTCTTTAGCGTGTGCGAAAGCATCAAGTAATGCACAAAACAAATTTTTATATGAGAACATTGGAGGTAGTAATGCATGTGAATTGCCTGTTCCTATGATAAATATTATTAACGGTGGTTCTCATTCAGATGCTCCGATTGCTTTCCAAGAGTTTATGATCATGCCAGTAGGTGCGCATACTTTCTCACATTCTCTCAAAATTGCCTCTGAGATATTTCATAATTTGAAATCCATTCTTTCATTGAGAAATTTAAGTACATCAGTTGGAGATGAAGGTGGTTTTGCACCAAAATTGTCTGGAACTGAGGATGCTATCGAAACAATTTTACATTCAATTGAAAAATCTGGTTATAAGCCTGGTATTGATGTTTTTCTTGCATTAGATTGTGCATCATCTGAGTTTTATAAAGATGGTTTGTACGATTATTCTATCTTTCAACCCAATAACCCATTGAAGTTAACATCTACAGAACAATCTCACTACTTAGATAAATTAATAGATTCATACCCTATTATTTCAATTGAAGATGGAATGGATGAAAACGATTGGGATGGTTGGAAGACATCTACAGTTCAATCAGGTGCCAAATGTCAGTTAGTTGGAGATGACCTATTTGTTACAAATGAAAAAATTTTAAAAGATGGAATCGATAATGGTATAGCAAATTCTATTCTGGTTAAAGTTAATCAAATAGGGACTTTAACCGAAACAATTAACGCCGTCAAACTTGCACAAAAAAATAATTACTCAACAGTAATGTCACACAGATCAGGTGAAACTGAAGACTGTACTATAGCTGATCTTTCAGTTGCCTTAAATACTCGTCAAATCAAAACTGGTTCTATGTCTAGATCTGATAGAATGGCTAAGTATAACCAACTACTTAGAATCGAAGAAAGGTTGGGTAAGAATGCTGTTTTCCCAGGTAAAGATGCCTTCAGTTTTTAATTTAACCACCCTTTTTCTTAACTTTGCAATATGAAAAAAGCTAAATTAACATTTGAAGGAAAAGCTATTGAATTAGATGTCATTGTAGGTTCAGAAAATGAAATTGGTATTGATATAAGCAGATTGAAAACAGATAGTGGCTTTATTACGCTTGACCCAGGTTTCAAGAATACAGGGTCATGTGAAAGTAAGGTTACTTTCCTAGATGGCGATAATGGAATATTAAGATACAGAGGCTACTCAATTGAAGATTTGGCTAACAATGCAGATTTTTTAGAAGTTTCATATCTACTAATCTATGGTGAACTTCCAACAAAAAAACAGTATAAAAAATTACTTGTCGATATTCAAGAGAGGTCAGTTTTGGATGAAGATGTAAAAAAAATATTAGAAACTTTTCCAAGGTCAGCCCACCCAATGGGAATGTTATCTAGCCTAACTAGCTCACTTGTTGCATTTGATCCCTCTTCTGTCGATGTAACGAACGAAGAGGAAATGTATGATGCGTTTTTAAACCTTTTGGCAAAAATTCCAATTCTTGTAGCATGGGTGTTTAGACGAAGAAGGGGTTTGCCGCTCGAGTATGGAGACTTTAGTCAAGGTTACGTTGAAAATATTACAAAGATGATGTTCAAAATGCCCAATAAAAAGTATGTTGAAAATAAAGTTGTTGTAAATGCAATTAATAAACTGCTGATTTTGCATGCAGACCACGAACAAAATTGTTCAACATCTACTGTGAGAATCGTTGGTTCCTCTCAAGCTGGATTATTTGCATCTATATCATCTGGAATATCCGCTCTGTGGGGTAGACTCCATGGCGGTGCAAATCAAGCTGTGCTCGAAATGTTAGAATCCATTCGAAATAATGGTGGCGACATAAGTGCATACATTAATAAAGCAAAAGATAAAAACGATACATTTAGGTTAATGGGGTTTGGACACAGAGTTTATAAAAATTTTGATCCAAGAGCAAAAATTATAAAAAAAGCTGCACATGAAGTTTTACATGACTTAGGCATTAATGATCCTATATTAGATATAGCTAAAAACCTTGAAATAGAAGCATCAAAAGATCAATACTTTATCGATCGAAAACTGTATCCAAATGTTGATTTTTATTCTGGAATAATATACAAGGCACTTAACATACCTAATGAGATGTTTACTGTAATGTTTGCATTAGGTAGACTTCCTGGATGGATTGCTCATTGGAGAGAAATGCGAACAAAAAAAGAACCAATTGGTAGACCAAGGCAAATTTATACTGGAGAAAAATTAAGAGAATTTATCAGTATTGATAAAAGATAAATTCTTAGCATGATAATAACAGAATACTTAACTCAAAAACTTCAGGAGTATGTTTCTGAAAAGTACTCAATTAGTGATTTTAATTTTGAAATTATTAAAACTAAGAAGGAATTTGATGGTTTTTATACAGTTGTTTTATTCCCATTAATTCCAAGAATTAAAAAGTCCCCAAAGGAAATTTCGTATGAAATTGTTGATTTTGTCAATACTGAAAAATTTATTATCAGTTCACATAATGTAATTCAGGGTTTTCTGAATCTAAATTTTACAAGTGAGTACTTAATTAATACACTCAAAAATATTAACCCAACTCAAGAATGTAAGCCTAATAATGAATTAAAAATTATTGAATTTTGCTCTCCAAATACAAATAAGCCCCTTCATCTTGGCCACATAAGAAATATTTTATTGGGAGATTCAGTTTCCAAAATTCTTGATTATTCGGGATATGAGATTCATAAAACGCAAATAATTAACGACAGAGGAATTCATATTTGCAAATCAATGATTGCATGGATGAAATTTGGTAATAATGGAGATCCTACTAAAAATAAAACTAAGGGTGACCATTATGTTGGTGAGTTTTATGTAAAATTCAATCAGGAATATGAAAATCAAGTGACTGATCTTATTAAAAGTGGAGAAGATAAGAAGTACGCCGAGGAAAATGCCCCAATTCTTAAAGATTCACAAAACCTACTGAGAAAATGGGAAAAAAAAGATGATGAAGTGATTAAAGTTTGGAAAAAAATGAATTCATGGGTTATAGATGGTTTCAATGAAACTTTAGAAAAGTTAGATGTGGTATTTGACTCTGAATATTTCGAAAGTGAAACCTATTTAATAGGTAAAGAAATCGTTGAAAAGGGCTTAAAAAGTGGTCTTTTTTTTAAAAAACAAGATAATTCTGTTTGGGTCGACCTAACTGCTGAAGGTCTCGATGAAAAAATTCTAATCAGGTCTGATGGTACATCAGTTTACATGACACAAGATTTAGGCACAGCCTACTTGAGGTACCAAAATTATCCAAAATTAAGTGGAATGATTTACACTACTGGAAATGAACAAGATTATCATTTTAAGGTTTTATTTAAAATTTTAGATAAGCTTAATTATAATTGGGCTAATAAACTTCAGCATTTAAGCTACGGTATGGTTGATCTACCCTCAGGTAAAATGAAAAGTAGGGAAGGCTCAGTGGTTGATGCAGACGAGTTAATTTCTTCAATGATTGATAAAGCTAAAGTTATTTCAGATACGCTAGGTAAGATTAATGATTTGGTTGACTCTGAAAAAAAACAATTATATAAAACTATTGCATTAGGTGCGCTTAAATATCATATACTTAAAGTGGATCCCAAAAAGAAAATATTATTTAATCCAGAGGAATCGATTGACTTTAATGGTAATACAGGTCCTTTCATTCAATATACTTACGCAAGGATTAAATCAATTTTAAATAAAAATTGTAATACTACATATGAATTTAATGAGTTGAAATTAGCCCAAAAAGAGAAAGAGCTAATTATTTTATTGTGTGAGTTTAAAAATATATTGAACAACTCAGTAAAAACACTAAATCCATCACTTGTAGCAAATCATATTTATGAAGTTGTTAAATTGTATAATTCGTACTATCAGACGCACACTATTTTGGGTAATAAAAATATAAATTCATTTAGAGTTTATCTTTCTGAAAAAGTTGCAATGCAAATTGAGAAATCAATGGGTTTGTTAGGTATTTCAGTACCAAATAGAATGTAAAAAAAAACCACCTCATTTCTGAGGTGGTCATTAACAAAGGTTAGTTGTTAAATTATTTAGCTACCGCTAGGTTATAAACAACAAGGCCGAAACCAATCTTGTTGATAGCATCACCAATGTTGTAAATTAACTGCATCGATCCGTCTAAACCTCCGAAGATACCTGAGTACCATCCTTCAGTACCTGCCATATATCCGATTGGATAGATTGCCCATCCTACAAGAACGAACCATTTTAGAGCTGTAAAAGCTTCTAATACTGCACCACCTGCTTTGTTAGCAAGTTCACCAGCACTACCAAACCATAAAATATAACAGATTGCAAAATAAGCAGCACCTGAAACACCACCCCAAACGGCAGCATTACCTAGTCCAGCCTCACCTACATAACCTGTTACAAGCATTACAGTTGATAGGAAGATCATATTCCATAATAAACTTTTCTGTGCTCCTGCTTTTTGAAGAATTAAATAAAATTCAACACACATTAGTGGAACTGTTAAAATCCAATCCACATATCTGAAAGCTGTAACACCTTCATCACCCATAGCAGCATATGCATCTCTCATGTATAGGTAATGAACAGCAGCAATACCTGTAATCAAAGCTGATACAAGCATAGAATTTCTCCATTTTCCACCACCTGCATCTAGAGATAGTAGAAAAAATACTGAAGCAGCTCCCATGGCCATGGCGCCGATCCAGAATGTAAATTCAGTAGGATTAGTAGGAACTACTACTTCTCCTGCTAAAAAAATATTAAATAAATTTTCCATAATAATTAATTATTTGTTTTAATGGAGCCCAAAATAGTAAAAATTATGCTAATAAGTAGAAATATGTCAAAAAAAAACTGTTTTTTATGAATATTTGATACTAAAATCTAGTTCTTTTGGGTAAATTATTAAACAAAAGAATTTTTCTGTATCATATTCATAATTAGGATATTACATCTTAAATGTTACGATTTTTATATTTTAATTAACTTTAATGTGATCAATTATTTCAACTTGACTAAAATTAACTACTCAGACAATCTATCATTTAAGTTAACAATGATTTTGAGTTTATTCTCTGTATTTATTAGCAACCTTCTTAATTCTGAATACTTTTATTTTGCTTGCTATGGTTTAATCTTAACTTTTGGTATTATTCACGGAGCTAACGATATTTTAATTTTATTAAAAGGAAAAAAACAGACTAAAAAGATAGTTATAAGAAGCACCGTAAAGTACTTGTCTATAGTTTTGTTAATATCTGTTCTTTTCTTTCTTTTTTCAGAGATTTCATTACTTTTTTTTGTCTTGTTTAGTGCATACCACTTTGGTGAACAACAGTGGACAATATTTGGAAGTAATAAATCCAGATCAATTTCACTATTTTACTTTTTTTTTGGACTTCTTATCTTTTCGGTACTATTTTTATTTAATAAAAGCGATGTTTCAAATATTGTTTTTGAAATAACTAAAATTTATATATCGGAAAATATTTATTCAGCAGGAATAATTTTTTCTTCTTTATGCACCTTGTTTCTTATAATTTTGAATTACCAAATTTTAAAAAAACAATTATTACATCAGTTAGCTTTACTGGTTGTTATGTTGTTGGTGTTTTTTACTTATGAATTACTGCCAGCTTTTGCCATTTATTTTGTTTTCTTTCACAGTATACCGTCAATTATAGAACAATCAGATTATCTTTTCGGTGATTCTACTAAATCAGAAAATTTCAAAAAATTTTTGTTGAAAGGTGCTGCATATTGGTTATTAGCAATAGTTTTTTTGGTTGTTATGTATTTGATTTTAAAAAATAACATCGATTTTAGTCTCGCAATATTTTTCTCATTTCTAGCAGCTATTACTTTTCCACATGTTTTGGTTATTTATAAAATGAAAAGCGATATTCATTCCAAATAATATTAAATTTGAAATCTTATGTTTAATAATCTAACAGAAAAACTAAATAAAGCATTTCATACCTTAAAAGGTCACGGTAAAATAACTGAAATAAATGTTGCTGAAACTTTGAAAGAGGTAAGAAGAGCTCTTTTAGATGCGGATGTTAGCTACAAAATTGCAAAGGATTTCACAAACTCCGTCAAAGAAAAAGCAATAGGTAGAAATGTATTGACAGACCTTCGGCCTGGTCAGTTGATGGTCAAAATAGTCAAAGATGAACTAACTGAACTAATGGGGAGTGAAAATGTCGGTATTAATCTTTCAGATAATCCCTCAATAATTCTTTTAGCAGGTCTACAAGGTTCTGGTAAAACTACTTTTGCAGGAAAACTAGCAAATTATTTAAAAAAGAAAAAGGGTAAAAATCCTCTGTTGGTTGCATGTGATGTTTATCGCCCTGCAGCCATTGAACAATTAAAAGTCTTGGGGAGTAGTATTGGTATTGAGGTTTATAGCGAGGAGGGAAATAATGATCCGGTTGGTATAGCAAAAAAATCTCTCAATTACGCCAAAGAAAAAAAGAATAATATTATAATCATTGATACTGCTGGTAGATTAGCTGTTGATGAAAAATTGATGGTTGAAATTAGCAATATAAATGAATCGGTAAATCCCTCCGAAATTCTATTCGTTGTTGATTCAATGACTGGCCAGGACGCAGTAAATACTGCCAAAGCTTTTCATGATGTCTTAAACTTTGATGGAGTAGTTTTAACAAAATTAGATGGTGATACCAGGGGAGGAGCAGCTCTCACAATTAAATCAGTGGTTAGCAAGCCAATAAAATTTGTTGGCATAGGTGAAAAACTTGACGCTCTTGATATTTTTTATCCTGAGAGGATGGCTGATCGAATTCTTGGTATGGGTGATGTTGTTTCATTGGTTGAAAAAGCTCAAGAAGTTTATGATGAGAAAAAAGCTAGAGAACTAAGTAAAAAAATTGCTAAGAATAAATTTGGATTTGATGATTTTCTCAATCAAATAAATCAAATAAAAAAAATGGGAAATTTAAAAGATACCATGAATATGATTCCTGGGATGAGTCAGATGAAAAATATTGACATTGACAATGATTCTTTTAAATATATAGAAGCAATGATACATTCAATGACACCTATTGAAAGAACTAATCCAAAAATTATAGATCACAGCAGAAAAAAACGAATTGCAAAAGGGGCTGGAAGGGATATATCAGAATTAAATGCTTTATTAAAACAATTTGAGCAAATGTCAAAGATGATGAAAATGGTGCAGTCAGGAGGGGCCTCAAAGCTAATGAGTATGATGCAAAATTTTAAACAATAGTATGATAATTTTAGACGGAAAAAAGACCAGTAATGATATTAAAAGTGAAATTGCTATAGAGGTCAAAAAAATTATTGAATCCGGTAATCGTCCACCTCATCTTGCTGCGGTCATAGTTGGTAGTGATGGTGCCAGTTTGACGTATGTTGGAAGTAAAGTGAAAGCATGTGAAAAGGTTGGTTACGAGTCAACACTAATAAAATTACCAGACGAAACAACTGAGGGTGAGCTCTTAAATCAAGTTGAAGAATTAAATAAAAATGATTCTATTGATGGGTATATTGTTCAGTTACCTCTACCCAGTCACATTGATACACAAACTATATTAATGGCTGTAGACCCAGAAAAAGATGTTGATGGTTTTCATCCTACAAATTTTGGTAAAATGTCTTTAAATTTGCCAACCTTTATTTCTGCAACTCCCTATGGTATTATAGAACTTTTAAAAAGATATAAAGTACAGACTGAGGGAAAAAATACTGTAGTTATAGGCAGATCTGATATCGTAGGTAAACCGATCAGTATATTGATGGGGCTTAAAACAAACCCAGGAAATTCAACTGTAACCTTGGCTCACAGTAGAACCTCCAATATTAAAAATTTAACCCTGGAAGCTGACATAATTATTTCTGCCCTTGGTATACCTAACTTTTTAAAAGAGGATATGCTAAAGGAGGGAGTTGTTGTTGTTGATGTTGGTATAACAAGAGTTCCAGATAATTCTGAAAAGGGTTATAAAATTGTTGGTGATGTGGACTATGAAAATGTTTCCAAAAAATGTAGTTATATCACCCCAGTTCCAGGTGGTGTGGGTCCAATGACTATTGCCATGTTACTAAAAAACAACTTAAAAGCCTATAAAAACAAGCATTCTTGATGTTTTTATTCTATTTTGTAAAAATTTGATTAAAATCTCTGAAGGATTTGAATTCCAAAGCATTTCCTGAGGGGTCCTTAAAAAACATTGTTGCTTGTTCACCAGGTTTGCCTTCAAATCTTATATACGGTTCAATTATAAAATTTATATCTTTTTTCCTCATTTGTTTAGAAAATTTTTGAAATGTTTTCCATTCCAAAACAACTCCAAAGTGTGGTATTGGTACATCCTTCCCATCGACAGAGTTTATATGCTTATCATCTTCATTGATTTCTTTAAAGTGAATTACAAGTTGATGTCCAAAAAAATCAAAATCCACCCAATGTTCACTACTTCTTCCTTCTTTACACCCAAGTACATCTCTATAAAATTCTCTACTTTCTTCCAGATTGCTGACGGGTATTGCCAAATGAAAAGGTGTTAATTTATTCACTTAAATAAAATTACTAATAATATTTCTTTAACTTAATTGTTTAGATGGAAATTGATAAAAATAATCTTCCAGTCATGGAAATGTTTTATTCATTACAAGGAGAAGGTCATCATTCGGGATCAGCTGCATTTTTTATAAGAATTGGGGGTTGTGATGTTGGGTGTCATTGGTGTGATGTCAAAGATAGTTGGGATCATGGCAATCACAACATACTTAAAGTTTCTAAAATGATCCAAAATATTGATAAAAAAACAAAAATCGTTGTTGTGTCAGGTGGTGAGCCGCTAATGTGGGATATGACGGAATTAACAAAAAAATTAAAAGAAAAAAATTTTAAAAGACACTTAGAAACATCAGGAGCTTATGATATTACGGGAGATTGGGACTGGATCTGTTTATCACCTAAAAAACAACAACTACCAAAAAAACACTTATATCAAATCGCTAATGAACTAAAGATTATAATCTATAACAATCACGATTTAGTATTTGCAGAAGAGGAGTCCAAAAAGGTAAGTGATAATTGTAAGTTATTTTTACAACCAGAATGGGGTAAATTTGATAAAATAAATGGCAAAGTAGTAGATTTTATAAAGGCAAACCCGAGATGGAAATTATCTATGCAAACTCACAAGTTCTTGGGGATAGATTAAGTATTTTTTTCTAATTTTTTTAAAATTTTCTAAGTCTGTTTGCCAAGATGCGCGTATTTCAACTTGGTTTAACCCCATTTTTATTTGTTTTTCCAAATCAAAATTACCAGCTATTTCATGAAAACTATTACCAAAAAAATTTTCTTTATCGTTTGATTCATTATAAGAGTTTATGAGCCAATCAAGTCTAATTTTGCTAAGGTATTTAGTGTTTGAAAGATTATGTCCATAGCATAAAACACCATTATGTTTTGGGTATTTTGCTCCAACCATAGGAACAGGTTTAAAACTAAAATTTCTATCAATCCAATCGGGATGACCAATAATTTGAAATTGAAGATTAGTACCTCTACCAATACTTATAGGTGTTTGTTCAAAAAAACATAGTGATGGGTAGAGATTTATTGATTTTTCATTTGGTAGATTTGGTGAAGGTTTTTCTTTAAGCTTATATTTTTGTTTTCTATCATATCCAATCATCTCAATAACCTCAAGATCACAAACCACTTTATTTTTTAGCCATTTTTCACCATTTATCATGAGGGCATATTCGCCAATTGTCATTCCATAGACAATTGGAACATTGTGCATCCCACGAAAACTTTTTGCATTATTTTCTAGGACAGGACCATCAACATAGTGGCCATTTGGATTCGGTCTGTCAAAAACAATGACTTTAATTCCGTTTTCAGCAGATGCTTCCATTATATAATGAAGTGTTGATAAATATGTATAGAAACGTGCACCAACATCCTGAATATCAAAAATTATTAAATCTAATTCTGAAATATCATCCGGCTTAGGTTTTCTTGAACTTCCGTAAAGTGATACAATTGGAATTTTAGTCTTTGGATCGACTGAATTTTCAATTTTTTCTCCATTATCAATATCTCCTCTAAAGCCATGTTCTGGCGCAAAAATTCTTCTGATATCAATACCTCTGTTAATTAATGAATCAACCAGATGAATTGGTTTATTTNCATAAAACTTTGATGTATGATTTGTAACCAAACCAATTTTTTTATTACTCAAAAATTTGATGTATTGGTCCGTTCTTTCAATACCATAGACTAATTTATTTTGACCATTTAAATTATTTGTGAGCAATAAAAAAAAAGTAATTTTGAAAAGAAAATTAAAAAAAGCAGGATTTGAATTTCGAACGATTTGTTGCATCAAAAATATTAGGTTATAAAAGATATAAAAATAGTATTTCATCACCTATTATAAAAATTTCGATTCTTTCAATAATTGTTGGAATAGTTGTAATGAATATATCCATGTCAATCGGTTTTGGCATTCAGAAAAATATTAATGAGAAGTTTTCAAATAATGTTGGTGATTTAATCATTACTAACTATGGGAACAACTTATTTGAAACCGGTGAACCAATAGATTTGAATACTTTAAACTTATCTAATTTTCAAGCCCTAAATATCAAAGGCTTAAGCAAAGTTTCATACAACCCTGTTATATTTCCAAAAGATAATAGTTTTGAATTTTTAGTTTTTAAAGGAGATGAAGACATGATATCTAATGATTTTCCCAAATTTGACATTAATGATGTATCAGTTTCAAAATATTTTGCAAAGAGAAATAATGTGAAAGTGGGTGATGATCTTACTTTATTGTTTTTTACAAAAAAAAATAAATCTATCCCAAAGATTCGCAAGTTAAACATAAAATTTATTTATGATACAGGTATAAAAGAGTTTGACAGTAAAATAGTTTTTGGAAATTTCAACCAATCAATGCAAATAAACAATTGGAGCATCAACCATGCGGGTGGCATTGAAGTACGCTTGTCAGATGATAGCAATTTAGAATTAATTTACGAGTCTGTACCCTCAAACTACAAAATAATGTTTAATAGAGACAGGTTTGGAGAAATCTACAATTGGATATCTCTGTTTGATTCGAATGTATATTTAATAGTTTTTTTGATGATTATTGTTGGTGGAATAAATATGATTACCGCCCTTTTCATTACAATTTTGGAAAAAAGAAAATTGATTGGGATGTTAAAAGTTTTAGGAGCTAACAATGCGAGTCTAAGAAAAATATTTTTGATCAATGGAGCATATTTGATAATAAGGGGTTTAGTTATTGGAAATCTAATATCTTTTATGCTATTATTTCTTCAACATCAATTTAATATAATTGAGTTAGACCCTACAGTTTACTATGTTAAGAGTGTGCCTGTCGATTTGAATTTTATTAATATTATATTATTAAACGTCTCCGTGATCGTAACGTCATTTTTGATGTTAATTATCCCTTCCCTTGTGGTTTCTAAATTAAACCCAACAACTATATTGAAATCTAGCTAAATGAAAATAAAAAACAACATTTTAGAAACTATTGGTAATACACCGATGATTAAGCTAAACAAAATTGTAAGTGGAATTTCAGCTCAGGTTTTTGCGAAAGTTGAATATTTTAATCCAGGAAATTCAGTAAAAGATAGAATGGCAATTAAAATGATTGAGGATGCTGAAAACTCAGGAAAGCTAAAACCCGGCGGTACAATTGTGGAGGGAACTTCAGGAAATACAGGTATGGGGTTAGCACTTGGAGCTATAGTAAAAGGATATCGTCTAATTTGCGTTACTACAGATAAGCAGTCTAAGGAAAAAGTAGATATATTGAAAGCAGTAGGAGCGGAGGTCATAATATGTCCAACAAATGTTGAACCTGATGATGAAAATTCTTATTATTCTACATCTAGAAGACTTAGCTCAGAAATAGAAAATTCTTGGTATGTTAATCAATATGATAATCCATCAAACTCTGAGGCACATTATTTATCAACTGGTCCCGAAATTTGGGAACAAATGGGAGGGAGGATAGATCATTTTGTTGTTGGAGTTGGTACAGGTGGAACAATCTCAGGTGTGGGAAGATTTTTAAAAGAAAAAAATAATAAAATCAAAATTTGGGGTATTGACTCTTTTGGCTCAATATTTAAAAAATATCATGAAACAGGGGAGTTTGATAAAAATGAAATATATCCATATTTGACAGAGGGTATTGGAGAGGATATTCTGCCTGAAAATGTTGATTTTAAAATAATAGATCATTTTGAAAAAGTTACAGATGAAAATGCAGCTATATATGCACGAAGACTTGCTAAAAAAGAGGGTATTTTAGCGGGGTATTCGTGTGGAGCAGCGATAGCTGGCTTACATCAACTAAAATCAAATTTTAAAAAAAATGAAAATGTTGTTGTTTTACTTCATGACTCTGGAACAAGATATATTGGAAAAGTTTATAATGATGAGTGGATGAAAAAGCAGGGTTTTAAGCTTGATTAATTTCTAAAAGTTTCTGACGGAAATTCAAATATACTTTCATAACCATCAACGCTAACTGATGTGACTGAAAAAAGATAATTATCTATAATTACATCGTCTAATGTGTATTTATTTACATTTCCAATATACTTACTGAATTGCCAGTGGGGAGAGGAAGTTTCTCTCCAGTATATTTTATATCCCTTGATGTTATCATCATTATTTTTATCCCACTTAAACTTGACCGAAGGTTCAACTATACCACCAATTGATAGATTCTTAGGTGGTGGGGGAGATGATCCTATTAATACAAGATTTATAATATTTACAGACGTTAAATTTTTAACATAATTAAAATCAACTCCCTCGATTACATCACCATATTTGATTCCATTTTCAATTCTAATATCCTGATGCTGTCTATTGTAATTCTCATTTGATTCCATTATTCTAACACCAGCAAAACCTAAATCATTAAAGGGTCTATGATGACCACCTCTACCAAAACGGTCTAATCTGTAAATCATATTTGGCTTCATTTCAGGAATATATTTTTTTGTACTGCTGTAAATAAATCGGGCTAATTGCCTTGAATTACCGTCAATCTCACCTCCATAGAACCTCCTCATATATCTTTCTCGGTCTGTTTCATTTGCTGGCACGGGCTCAGAAAAAATTCTGAAACTTTTATTATCAATTATTCCATTAACACCTTCTATATTTCCAATCATGTCATTGTTTAATACTCCAATAATATCCCAATTATTCTTCTTTGCAAATTCAGCAAAACCTTGGCCTCCATATAAACCTTGCTCTTCTCCTGAAAGTCCAAGATATACAATTGAATTTTCAAATTTATATTTGGACAAAACTCTTGCTGCTTCAATTGTTCCTGCCATACCAGATGCATTATCGTTAGCTCCAGGTGAGTCCGATTCATAGTCATTTGGGTCAGAGACCCTACTGTCAATATCACCACTCATGATGATATACCTATTTGGGTATTTATATCCCCTTTGAATGGCAACAACATTATTTATCCAAACATCTCTTATAAGCCTTATGTTATTCCTTTTAAAATAATTTTTTTGATAAAAGACCTCTAAACAGTTGTCGCATTCGGATGAGATTTTTTCAAATGAATTTTTAATCCATCTACGGGCAGCTCCAATCCCTCTGTACTTTGATATTGTATCACTTAAAGTATGTCTGGTACCAAAATTTGCAAGACTAATAATATCCTTTTCTAAATTATCTTTGGAAACTTTTGAAATGATTTCGAAGACAAGATTATCAATTTTTTCTTGAGAGTAATTTAATGATAAGGAAAAAAATAGTATGACAATTAAGGTTTTTTTTTGCATGATTAAAAACAATATCTATTTTCTGCAGAAATAATTTTTGATATTTTTCTTTTGAGTTTAATTGGTTTGGGATATTCATAATATTTTGTAAATCTTTTTAGTCCCATTAATAAAAACTTTTGTTCACTTCCCTCAGACAATGAGAATATCAGCTCTTTTGCTTTATTGGAAATCAATTCATTTGCTTCATAGAGATATAGTTGACTCATTGCTATTTGACCAATCTGAGAATCCTGACCAAATCTCTTACAATTCTTCTCAGTTCTCAGAATTGCAGACTCAGCCATATATATTTCAATTAAAACATCTGAAATTGCCAATAAGATCTCTTGCTCTTTTTCCAAATCCATTCCAAATTTTTTCATTCCTGCACCTGCAAGCATTAAAAAAACTTTTTTTAGGTTTTTCAGAACAATTTTTTCTTGATCAAAAATATTAACGAACTCGGGGGTATCAAATGTTGGAACATCAGTTAGTTCATTAGCAACCTCTTCTGCTTTTTCAATCAAGTTTACGTGTCCTTTAAAAGCTTTTTTAATTAACATTCCGATTGTAACCATCCTGTTAATTTCATTTGTTCCTTCATAAATTCTAGCTATTCTTGCATCTCTCCATGCAGATTCCATTGGTGTATCTGTTGAATAACCCATACCGCCGAAGATTTGAATTCCTTGATCAGCACAATTTTGTGCATCCTCTGAAACCGCAACCTTTAGAATGGAGCATTCAATCGCATATTCTTCAACACCTCTTAACTCAGCGTNTTGGTGATTTTTACCATCACTTTTAAGAGTTTCGATTCTATCCTCAATGTCTTTTGATGCTCTGTATGTGGCAGATTCACCTACATAAGTATCCATTGCCATTTTCGCAATTTTTTCTTGAATTGCACCAAACTCAATTATTTTTGTTTTAAACTGTTCCCTCTCATTAGCGTATTGAACTGAGGAAGTGACAATTCTTCTTTCAGCATCGAGACAGGCGGCTGCTAATTTAATTCTCCCAATATTTAGAGCATTCATGGCAATTTTAAAACCATTTCCTCTATCTGAAAGCATATTCTCAACAGGAACTTTAGTCTTGTTGAAAAATATTTGTCTGGTGGATGAAGAGTGTATTCCTAACTTTGATTCCTCATTGCCAAGTTCAATTCCATTTTCAGGATTATTTTCAACAATGAAAGCGCTTATGTTTTTATCATCTTCAATTCTTGCAAAAACAGTTAGAATATCAGCAAATCCAGCGTTAGAAATCCACATTTTTTGACCGGTAATAAAATAGAATTTGCCATCATCAGAAAGTTCGGCTTTGGTTTTACCGTTATTGGCATCTGATCCAGCGCTGGGCTCAGTCAAACAATATGCACCAATATGCTCACCAGTTGCTAATTTCGGAATGTATTTTTTCTTTTGTTCTTCATTTCCATACAATAGAATTGGCATGGTTCCAATTCCTGTGTGAGCTCCAAATGCAGTTGATGTTGAACCAGAACTTCCAGAAAAATAATCACAAACAAGTACAGATGAGGTTAATGGCATTCCAAGACCACCATATTCCTCCGGAACTCCAACTCCCAAAAAACCTAGATTTCCTGCTTTTTCCATTACTTTCTCAGTTAACTGATAATTGTGTTTTTCAAATTCATGTTTTTTACTCCAAATTTCCTTATCAGCGAATTCTTTCACTGCTTCTCTCATCATTTTTTGTTCATCATTAAAATCCTCAGGTGTAAATATTTCCTCACAATTAGTGTCTCGTACAATGAATTCACCTCCCCTTGTTAAAATTTTATTTTGTATATCCATATTATATTACTTCAATTATTCCAGCAGCACCTTGTCCAGTACCTACACACATCGTAACCATTCCATATTTCAAATTTTTTGCTTTCATCTCGTGTATTAGTTGAACGGTCAATTTTGCACCTGAACATCCAAGAGGATGACCTAATGCGATTGCACCACCGTTTACATTTATTATATCGCTATTGAGCTTTAACTCATTTATTACCGCAATTGATTGCGAAGCAAAAGCTTCGTTTAGTTCAATCAGTTCAATATCATTTATTTTTAAGCCTGATTGCTTTAAAACTTTTGGAATTGCTTTAATTGGTCCCATTCCCATGATTTTTGGAGGTAATCCAGCAACACTATAATTAGTAAGTTTAGCAATTGGATCAATTTTCATCTTTTTTAACATTTTTTCACTGACTACCATTAGGAAAGATGCTCCATCACTCATCTGAGATGAATTTCCAGCGGTAACACTACCATTAGCAGAGAAAACAGGTCTTAATTTAGCTAATACATCTAAATTTGTATCAGCTCTTGGTCCTTGATCTTGTTTATAAATCTCGGATTTTGTTTGTTTTTTCAAATTTTCATCAAGATATGTTTCATCAACAGTGATAGGTGCAATTTGAGAATCAAATTTTCCATCTTTTATTGCTTGGATTGCTTTCATGTGGGAATTAAAGGAAAACACATCTTGATCTTCTCTTGATATATTGAAATCTTTGGCAACTTGCTCAGCAGTTAAACCCATACCCCAATAGTAATCTTCTTTCCCTTGAGAAACTGTATTATAACTTGGAACAGGTTTATAACCTGTCATTGGTATGTAACTCATACTTTCAACACCTCCAGCAATAATACAGTCAGCCATTCCAGATTTAATTTTGGCAGTTGCAATTGCTAAAGATTCTAATCCAGAAGCACAAAGTCTGTTTACAGTAACACCAGGAACGTCTTCAATTTTGAGACCCATAAGTGAAATTAATCTCGCAATATTAAATCCTTGCTCAGCTTCAGGAACAGCATTACCTACAATTAAATCATCAATCCAATATTTATCAAAATCAGGAACTGAATTAATTAAAAATTCTATTGTTTCCGCCGCTAACTCATCAGGTCTTTTAAACTTAAAAAAACCTTTGGGTGCCTTTCCAACTGCTGTTCTGAATCCTTTAACTATATAAGCTTCTCTCATTCTAGTTTCTTAATGGTTTACCGTTTTTTAACATATACTGCATTCGTTCCAAAGTTTTTCTTTCCCCACAGAGGGAAATAAAAGCTTCTCTTTCTAGCTCGAGTAAATATTGTTCAGTGACTTTTGTTGGTTGAGACAGATCTCCACCACATAAAACATAAGCAATTTTATTTGCTATTTTTTTGTCATGATCGGAGATATAATCACCAGCTCTTAATGAATCAACACCGACATAAAGCATACCTAAAGCTTGTTTGCCTAGTACTTTGATATCATTCCTTTCGATTGGCTTTGTATAACCAGCATCAAATAAATTTAAAGCTTTTTGCTTTGCAATATTTATTTGATTTTTTTTGTTCATAACTGTTATATCTCTGCCTTTGATAAAGTAGTCTAATTCATAACCCTCAAATCCNGATGTTGCTGTTTTTCCCATTCCAATATTCATAAAGTATTCTTGTAAGATGTTAACTTCAACATCATTTTTTTTGAATTTATCTGATGCACGCAAAATCATTTCTTTCATTCCNCCCCCGCCAGGAAGCAATCCGATTCCAGCTTCAACCAAACCTATGTAGGTTTCACTGTAAGGTACTACNGCGTCACATTGTAGACATAATTCACATCCACCACCAAGAGTGTATCCATGAGGTGCAGCAACAACTGGAATTGCAGAATATCTTAATCTCATCATAGTATCTTGGAAAATTTTCATGACATGATTAAGTTCATCGTATTCTTGTTCAATCGAAAGTAAAAAAATCATACTTATATCAGCACCTGCTGAAAAGTGAGAGCCCTCATTACCAATAACTAAGCCTTTGAAGTTATTTTCTGCAATTTCAACTCCTTTTTTAAGTGAGCTGATTATATTTTGATTGATGACATTCATCTTTGAGGAAAACTCAAGATTTACGATATCATNTCCAATGTCATAAAGAGTGGCTTCTGAGTTTGACCAAACGACTTTATCTCCTAAAATATTTTTAAGTATTACAAAACCCTCTTGACCAGGTTTTGTTTTATATTTTTTTGATGTTATGTCATAATATTCAACAATACCTTCAAATTTTCTGTAGAATTCATTATATCCGTTTGATAACATTTCATCAACCCATTTAGCAGTTTTCAAACCATATAATTTCATCAACTCTTTCCCTTCATTAATACCAATATAATTCCATATTTCAAACGGACCATCTTTCCATCCGAATCCAGCTTTCATTGCCTCATCAATACTAACAATTGAATCAGAAATTTCTGGAATTCTGTTTTGAATGTAGTGAAACATCCTCGAAAAATTTTCTTTGTAAAAATTAGATGCTTTATCATCACCACTAACTAAAAATTTAAATTTTTCATTGGATGCTTTAATTTTCCTTGCTTTAGAAAGAATATCAAAATTGACTTTTTTTTGTTCAACATATTCCATGGATTCAAAATCTAAGCGTAGTATTTTAGATTTCCCGTCTTTATCTTTAATCTTCTTATAGAATCCTTTGCCTGTCTTGCTGCCTAAGGCATTATTTTTAACCATTTTTTTTAAAAAATTAGGTTCTTTAAAAATTTCAATCGATTCATCATTTTTACATGAGTCATAAATTCCTTTTGATACGCTAATTAATGTATCAAGTCCAACAACATCTGCAGTTCTAAAAGTTGCTGATTTAGGCCTACCAATAATACTTCCCGTGAGTTTGTCAATTTCTTCAATAGTATAATCTCCATTTTTAACCTGGTGAAATAAGCTCTGTATTCCAAATGTCCCAATTCGATTTCCTATGAATGCAGGTGTATCTTTGGCCAAAATGGAGGTTTTCCCTAAATATTTTTCACCATATTTCAATAAAAAACTAAGAAGATCTTTATCGCAATTGGGGCTAGGAATAACCTCAAATAAATTAAGATAACGTGGTGGATTAAAAAAATGAGTAATCGCAAAATTCTTACTAAAATCATCAGACCTTCCTTTACTCATTAGTTTGATAGGTATTCCAGATGTATTAGAAGTTACTATCGTTCCGGGTGTTCTGTGCTTTTCAATCAAATCAAAAACCTGGTGTTTTATATCCAGTTTTTCTACAACAACTTCAATAATCCAATCAGCACTTTTGATTTTACTGATATCATCATCAAAATTTCCAAGTTTTATCCTTTTAATAAAGTTTTTTGAATAAATGGGAGAGGGTTTTGATTTAATACATTTGTTAAACATTTCATTAACAATTCTATTTTTCACGGCTTTTGAATCTAAACTTAATTTCTTTTGTTTTTCACTTTCGTTAAGTTCATTTGGGCAAATATCTAGTAGTAGAACTTCAACACCAATGTTAGCAAAATGGCATGCGATACCTGAACCCATTATTCCAGAACCCAAAACAGCTACTTTAGAGATATTCCTTTTCATTTAAATATTTGTCCGTCTTTAATAGTTCCGTTAATTGATTTTAAAACATCAAAAAAAATAGAAAGTTTTTTTTCTCCAATTTTATTTTTAATAACCTTATTGAATTTATTGCCATTTTTTTTTGATATAGATCTCAGATCTTTTCCTTTTTTTGTCAATAAAATAAAAACTCCTCTTTTATCCTCTTCGTTTGGTACTCTTGAAATTAATCCAGCATTTTCCATTGATTTAAGAGTTCTACCCAAACTTGTTGATTCAAGTCCCATTTTCGGTCCAAGAGAGGTTGAGGGTATTCCCTTTTTGGGGTTTAAGTTTAATAATACAACAGCTTGAGCTAGTGTTCCACCTGCTTTGATAGCTTGTTCATTATGCATTTTATATATTGATCTCCAGGTATATCTAATTTGATGTTCAACAAATTTTTCTGACATACCCTGAATTTACAAAAAAATACTATGCATGCATAGTATTTTTTAATTTGTTTACAAAAAATAATTTAATATTAACCTAAGTAGATTTAAGCCACTCGTAGGCGTTTTTAAACGCCTGAATCCAAGGTGAGATAGTGTGAATGCTTTTATTTTCTGGATAGAATCCCCAATTCCAAGGAAATAATGATCGTTCGAGATGGGGCATCATAGCAATATGTCTACCATCTCTATTAGCTAAAATTGCAGTATTGAAATCGGATCCATTTGGATTAGATGGAAATGAGTTTTTTGAATATTTACCGATTATATTATAATCAGTTTCTTCGCCAGGAAGAATGAATTTTCCTTCCCCATGAGCAGACCAAATCCCCAAGTTTGTATTCTCAAAGTTCTTAAACATTATGGAATTATTTTTTTCAATTTCAACAGATGTAAATACACATTCAAATTTGCCTGAATCATTATGGTCCATGAATGTTTTACTTTTTGAATCGACAGTTATCAGACCAAGTTCCATGAATAGCTGACATCCGTTACAAACTCCCAATGATAAATTATTTTTTTTCGAGTAAAAGTTTTTAAGACTTTTTTTTGCTTTTTCATTGTATAAAAAAGTCCCTGCCCATCCTTTTGCAGATCCAAGAACATCAGAGTTTGAAAAACCTCCAACTGCAACCAAAAATTTTATATCGCTTAGGTCCTCTCTGCCNGACATTAAGTCTGTCATGTGGACATCTATAACATCAAAACCAGAAACATACATAGCATAAGCCATCTCTCTTTCTGAGTTACTACCTTTTTCTCTCAGAATTGCTGCTTTAATTTTATTATTATTGATTTTTTTAAATAAACCATCAAACCATTTTGGGAACTTAAATTTAAGCTGATTTGATTTTAAATTTTTATACCTTTTTTTAGCAAATTCAGACCCACTTTGTATTGAATCTAGTGTTAGTGATTTATCAAACCATTTCTTTCTATAATCGTCAATATTCAAAGNATAATTTTTCTCATCTTTTTGAATTTTAATGTCATTTGAATTGACAGTTTTTCCTATGTTTAAAAATTTTATATCATTATCAATGAAATGGGATTCAATTGTCTTTTCAGCTTCTATCACAAGAGCATGGTTCTCTGCAAATAAAATTTTAATTAAATCATTTTCATCAAATTCATTTAAAAATAATTCTAAACCAATTCCGCTAGAAACAAACGACATTTCAAGAATTGTTGTGATTAATCCACCTGAGCTAACGTCATGACCTGAATATATTTTTTCATCAGTAATTAATTTTTGTATTACATTAAACACCTTTTTAAAATATTTTGCATTCAGTATATCATTTGATTTATTGCCAATTTTATTATTTGATTGCATCAATGCAGAACCACCTAAATTGAGAACACAAGATGACATATCAATGTAATATATATTTGAGTTAAATTTTTTAAAAAAGGGTTCAACACATTTACTCACATCACTGACTTCTGCAGTTGCAGAAATTATTACGGTGCCCGGTGAAAGAACTTCACCAGTTTTATACTTCTGCTTCATAGACATTGAATCCTTTCCAGTTGGAACATTAATACCAAGTTCAATACAAAAATCTGAGCATGCTTTAACAGCTGTGTAAAGCCTATTATTTTCACCAATGTTGTTTGCTGGCCACATCCAATTCGCAGACAGAGATACAGATTTAAGCCCGTTTTTTAACGGTGCCCAAATAATNTTNGTCAATGCTTCTCCTACNGAATTTCTTGATCCNGCAGCAGGATTGATTAAAGCTGTTGTTGGCGAGTGTCCAATTGAGGTTGCAATGCCATATTTAGACTCGTAATCTAAAGCCACCACTCCACANTTGTTAAGCGGAAGTTGGTAAGGACCTGTACATTGCTGGAGTGCAACTTTTCCAGTTACACATCTATCAACTTTATTTGTNAGCCAATCTTTACATGAGACAGATTCTAATTTTAAAATTTTATCTAAATAGTTTTTGAAATTCTGGGATTTGAATTCATGGTCAGTAAAAACCATCTTTTCAGAATTATCTTTCATTATGGTTTTTGGTGAATTTCCAAAAAAATCATCGATTTTTAAGTCAATGGTATATTCATTTTTATCCCATGATTTGACTTTAAATCTTTTATCTTCAGTAATCACCCCTACAACATAGTATGGGGCATTTTCTCTCATGCATATTTGTTCAAGTTTACTTAGATATTTTTTTTCTACAACAATGCCCATTCTTTCTTGAGATTCATTACCAATTATTTCCTTTTCAGATAGTGTTTTGTCACCAATTGGCAATTTATTTATGTCAATTGAACCACCTACATTTTCTACAAGCTCAGAAAGACAATTAAGATGTCCTCCAGCACCATGATCATGAATAGATTTGATGAAATTTTCCTCAGATTCAAGAATGGATCTAATTACATTGAAAACTCTTTTCTGCATTTCTGGATTTGATCTCTGAACAGCATTAAGTTCAATACCAGAATTATACTCACCTGTGTTTGTAGACGATACAGAGGCACCACCCATTCCTATTCTATAATTATCCCCACCAAGTACAACTATTAAATCTCCTTTTGAAAGCTTTGACTTTAATGCATATTCTTTTTTTCCATAACCAATCCCACCTGCCAGCATAACAACCTTATCATATCCCCATGATTTTCCATTTTCTTGATGTTCAAATGTAAATAGTGACCCTGCAATTAGAGGTTGTCCGAACTTATTACCAAAATCTGAGGCACCATTTGAGGCCTTGATTAATATTTCTCTAGGTTTTTGGTATAGCCATTCACGTTTTTTAAACCCAAATGTTGAATCATTAAATCTCGGATAGGGTGTCATATAAACAGCTGTNCCTGCAAGGGGAATTGANCCTTGACCTCCAGCCATTCTGTCCCTTATCTCTCCACCCGAATCCAGTGGCTGCTCCACTGAATGGTTCTACAGTGGTTGGAAAATTGTGAGTTTCTGCCTTNAANGAAATTACAGACTTGAATTTAGACAACTTNTATTCAGACTGAGTTTCGGCTTTTATTGGTGCAAATTGTTGAATCACAGGCCCTTCGATAAACGCCACATTATCTTTGTAAGCAGA
>FUFK010037407.1_pt1 | contig 24562 bp, 29 predicted proteins | sample 1021851 | NCBI WGS metagenome assembly FUFK01 (sample SAMEA51879418, study PRJEB19060) | metagenome | reverse complement strand
GCACTGGTCGTTCAAGACCGGCTACCACGAAATTGCTGCCAAGAAGTTCCTGGCAACGGGTGCGCCTTTCCCCGAGTGCAAGTCCTGGAAGCGTTGGCACGCACCGGGCTCCGTTGAGGGCTGGATTCTCGTGGAGGCAGACAACGCCGATGCCTGTTACGAGCATGCCGCTGAGTGGGCCGAGTGCCTCGACTGGGAGGTCACCCCGGTGCTGTCAGATGAGCAAGCTGGCCCCCTGATTGCCAAGGCCTACAGCTGATCGTCTGATGGGAGCGATGCCCCTCAACACTCCGGGGGGCATAACCCGTTTGAACCATTCCGAGACGTATTCGTTGGAGTGGCTTCGTCGTACACGCCCCCTGATGGATTCGAACCATCGACCGACTGCTTAGAAGGCAGTTGCTCTATCCAGCTGAGCTAAGGGAGCAAGCGCCCACATCTTGGCAGGCTGCTTCGAGGCAGGCTGGATTTGGAAGCCTTGCGCCACCTAAGGTGATGGGCTCTTGATCGGCATCCATGGCCCCGCGTCGTCTCAGCGACAGCGAGAAGCAGGATCTGGTCGGTCGTTACAAGGCCGGCGAGTCAACATCAGCTTTGGCTGAGGCCTTTGGCTGCAGCCCCAACACCGTGAGTCGCACGGTGAAAGCACTGTTGCCAGCTGATGCTTATGCCGCGCTGAAGGCCAGCAGGCAAAAAGGGCTGGCCANTCCTCCCCCGCCAACCGTCACTCAGGCGGAAGAACCAGAGGTTGACTCCCTTAAGGAAGACGACAGCAGCCTGGCTCTTGATGACGCCGATGACTTCNGCGAAGACTCTGAGGAGGAGCTCGCCGAAGACGATGACAACGGCAGCGTTGAAACNTTCACGGAGCTTGTTCCCCTGCTTGGGGTGGGANATCTCAGTGATCGCCCACTGAATCAAGCCCAACCGTTCAGTGTCGACCTGCTGCCGGACAGCGCCTACATGCTGGTCGACAAGGTGGTCGAGCTGGATGCGCGCCCCCTCAAGGAGTTCCCCGAATTGGGCCTCCTCGANGATGCCGAACAGGAACGTCAGGGGTTGTGCCTGTTTGCCAGCCCCCGTGCAGCCAAGCGCCAGTGCGGGCGNAGTCAGCGGGTGATCAAGGTTCCCGATACGGCTGTGTTTCAGCGCACCAGCAGTTACCTGTTGGCCCGGGGCATTACACGACTGGTGTTGGACGGAACCTTGATTGCGCTGGATGCCTGAGCACCGCCGCTGATTGCTCTTACCTGATTGCTCTTAATCGAAGCGATCGCGTTGATCGGGAAGCAAAACGGCCGTTGCNGTTCCGCCGCTGATCACNCCGATCACCANCGCAATCCCCACGAGAAAACCCGTGGGAAGAGGCACTGAGCGCTGCCCCCCGAGTTGGAGCGTGTGGCGATCCTGAAGGTTCTGGGCTCCAAGGCAGAGCAGCAGCAGCAGCAGCAGGCCACCGCCAAAGCTGATCAGCAGAAGACGCAGGCGAATCAACACAGCACAACCGTCGACGGGCTCAGTTTGACGTGCCCTGGTGCAAGAGGGCATACAGGCGTCGTCTGGACAGCCCTGTGGTCTGGGCCAGTTGCCGTGCAGCGTCACTGGCGCTTGCACCCTCGTCCTGCAACGCCTGCAGCTGCCTGAGCAGNTCNTCGTCGTTGGGTTCTTCNACGTTCTGCGACGGTGCTCCCCCCAGCACAANCGTGCATTCCCCCTGGGGCGGGTGCTGCTGAAAGTGCAGCAGGGCNCGATCCACCGTCGGCCCCANCTGCTCTTCATGGCGTTTGGTCAGTTCCCGTGCCACCTGCAGAGGACGGTCTCCTCCGCAGTGGTGCTGGAGTTCCTCGAGCAACGTGATCAGGCGGTGCGGCGCTTCGTACAGCACCGTTGTGCGGGGTTCATGGCTGATGGCTTCGAGGCGGGCCCGCCGTTCCTTGCCTTTGGCCGGCAGAAATCCTTCGAAGCAGAAGCGTCCGCTGGGCAGGCCGCTGCTCACCAGAGCAGTGGTGGCGGCGCAGGGGCCAGGGATGCAGATCACGGGATGGCCGGCCTGGTGCGCTGCGGCCACCAGCTCTTCACCGGGGTCGCTGATGCCCGGCAGCCCGGCATCACTGATCACCGCCAGGCTTTGACCCTCCGCCAGCAGATCCAGCAGTTGGGGCACGCGGGTGCGGGTGTTGTGCTGATGAAAGGACAGCTTGCGGCCGCCCGCTCCAAGGCTGCTGAGCAGCTGTCCGCTGTGCCGGGTGTCTTCACAGGCGATCACATCCACGCTGCGGAGCAAGTCACGGGCGCGTGGTGACAGGTCCCCCAGATGACCAATGGGAGTGCCCACCAGATACAGGCTGCCGCCGCTTGGTTCATCCCGCTGCATCACAATGGCGAGCGCCTCTGTTGATCATGATGCCCAGCTCCGCCGTCCTCCCCGCTGGCGTTGACAAGGAGGCTCTGCTGACGGAATTGCGTCGCCTGAGTTGGGGTGCCGCCGACATCCTGCGGGCCTATGCCCGCGGCGAGCAGCCTCCGCATGGTTTCCCCANGGCGTTGAGTGTCGATGANGGCGGAGAGGGCCCNGTNTCTGCGGCTGATCTGGCCGTGAACAAGTGGTTGCTGGATGGACTGTCGGCCGCGTTCCCCCAGGCCGACTGGACGCTGCTCAGCGAGGAGACCGCCAAGGAGCAGCTCACCGAAGGCCAACCGCTGCCGGCGGAGTGGTTGTGGATCCTCGATCCCCTGGATGGCACCAAGGATTTCCTACAGGGCACTGGCGAATACGCCGTTCATCTGGCCCTGGTGCGCGACAAGCGGCCGGTGATCGGCGTTGTGCTTCTGCCGGAAGCCGATGAACTTTGGATCGGCATCGTTGGTGAGGGTGCCTGGTGTGAAGACCGTCAGGGTGAGCGGTCGCCTGTTCGCTTCAGCGACAGAACCGAGGTTTCAGATCTGATCCTGGTGGCCAGCCGCAGCCACCGCGACGACCGTTTGGTCAAGCTCATTGATGCCCTCAATCTCGGCGGTTCCAAAGCCGTGGGCAGCGTTGGCTTCAAGGTGGCCACGATCCTGAGAGGCGAAACCGACCTCTACGTTTCCCTCTCCGGCAAGAGCGCTCCCAAGGATTGGGACATGGCTGCTCCGGAGGCGGTGTTGCTGGCGGCCGGTGGTCGTTTCACCCATGCCGATCAGGCCGACCTCACCTACAACACCGGCGATGTGCGACAGGCCGGCTGTCTGATCGCCAGCCATGGAAAAGCCCACGCCGAGCTCGGAGAGCGTGCGACGCGGGCCATGGCCGAGATCGATCCCGGCTTTCAGGTCTGAGACCTGATCAGCTGAGCGGTGCCACCGGGGTGGGTTGAGGCTCCACTTCGGAGGCATCGCCGGCCTGGGGCACGCCCCGCAGGGTGAGGTTGATGCGGCCGCGGTTGTCGATTTCGCGCACCCGCACGGTCACCTCGTCGCCCACCTTCACCACGTCTTCGACCTTCTCGACGCGAGCTTCGGAGAGCTGCGAGATGTGGATCATGCCTTCCTTGCCCGGAAGGATCTCCACAAAGGCGCCGATCGGGATGATCCGGGTGATCGAACCGGAGAACACCTCACCCTCGTTCACCTTGCGGGTCAGGCCTTCGATGATCTTCTGGGCTTCTTCAGCCGCAGCACCATCGTGGGAAGCGATGGTCACGATGCCGCCGTCCTCGATGTCGATCTTGGTGTTGGTGCGCTCGGTGATGCCCTTGATCGTGCGTCCACCGGGGCCAATCACGGTGCCGATCAGCTCTGGATCAATCCGGAAGCTGAGCAGACGTGGGGCATGGGGAGACAGGTTGTCCCGAGGGGTGTCGATCGCCTCGAGCATCTTCTCGAGGATGTGGAGCCGTGCCGGACGTGCCTGGTTGACGGCTTCAGCCACCGTCTTCACCGAGAGGCCGGTGATCTTCATGTCCATCTGCAGGGCGGTGATGCCCTTCTCGCTACCGGCCACCTTGAAGTCCATGTCGCCGAGGAAGTCCTCGATGCCCTGGATGTCGGTGAGGATCCGCACCTCATCGCCCTCTTTGATCAGACCCATGGCTGCGCCACTCACCGGAGCCTTCAGCGGCACNCCGGCATCCATCAGCGACAGGGTGCTGCCGCAGACGGAACCCATCGAGGTGGAGCCATTGGAGCTGAGCACTTCGCTCACCACGCGCACCACGTAGGGGAAGGTGTCCTTCTCGGGAAGCACCGGAAGAATGGCGCGTTCGGCCAGGGCGCCATGGCCGATCTCACGACGACCGGGGGAGCGCATCGGCCGCGTTTCACCGACGGAGTAGGGCGGGAAGTTGTAGTGGTGCAGGTACAGCTTCTCGGTGTTGGGATGGAGATCGTCCATCTCCTGGGCATCGCTGGGGGTGCCCAGTGTTGCGGTGGAGAGCACCTGGGTGAGTCCGCGTTGGAACAGACCNGAACCATGCACCCGGCGCGGCAGGACGCCGGCCATGGCGCTGATCTGGCGAACCTCGTCNAGGCCGCGTCCATCCACACGCTTGCCGTCTTTGAGAATCTGCTGGCGCATCAACTTCTTGGTCAGCGCCTTGAAGCTGTTGCCGAGCAGTTTCGGGCTGCTGGCCAGGGCTTGGCGAACGGCGTGGTCGTCCTTGAGACCTGCGATGGTCTCGGACACCTCGCCCTTCACGGTTTCCAGGGCTGTGTCCCGCTCGTCCTTGCTCTGATCAAATTTGCTGAGGACAGCGCTGATCGCCTTGGTGCACTGCTTCTCGAGATAGGCAGGAACGGTGCTGTCTTCCTCCGGCTTCTCCGGCTTCACCTGGGTGATGCCCAGATCCTTCAGCAGCTGTTCCTGTGCCTTGATCAGTTCGCAGATCGCTTCGTAGCCGAAATCAATCGCCTCGATCACGTCTTGCTCGGGCAGCTGGTTGGCGCCGGCCTCAACCATCACCACGCCGTCAGGGGTGCCGGCGACCACCAGGTCCAGATCACCCCGTTCGATCTCCCGATAACTCGGGTTGAGCACGAAGTCATCCCCGAGCAGNCCCACCCGCACGGCGGCCATCGGGCCGTTGAAGGGGATGCCCGCCAGCAACGTGGCAATCGATGCACCNGTCACCGCAAGAACATCAGCGGGGACCCGCTCATCAAGGGACAGGCAGGTGGCCACCACCTGCAGGTCGTCGCGCAGCCAGCTGGGGAACAGTGGCCGCATCGGGCGGTCAATCAGTCGGGCCGTGAGCGTGGCCCGTTCGGGGGGGCGGCTCTCACGACGCATGTAGCTGCCGGGAATGCGGCCAGCTGCATAAAGCCGCTCCTCGTAATCGCAGATCAGCGGCAGGAAATCAATGCCTTCTCGTCCGCCTGAACGGGTTGCGGTCACAAGCACGGCGGTGTCGCCACACTCCACCAAGACGGATCCTCCCGCCTGAGGGGCGAAGCGCCCGGTGGTCAGTCGAATCTCGCGTCCGTCAAAGGAGATCGACTGGGTTTGTCCTTGCACGACGTCTTATGTCCTTTTGTCAATCCCAAGTCTGACATTTCATGGCTGCTCTTCACAAGAAAGGGGAGGCCAAGCCTCCCCCTCACGACGCCGTGGCGACAAGCTGATCACCAGCTGGACTTGACCACGCCGGGCAGTTCACCTTTGTGGGCGCGCTCACGCAGCTGGTTACGGCAGAGACCGAAATCGCGATAGACGCCGCGGGGCTTGCCGGTGGCCCAGCAGCGGTTGCGCACACGGATGCGTGCGCTGTTGCGGGGCAGAGCCTGGATCTTGCGATGGATCTCNAGGCGATCCATCGGATCTTCGGCTGCGTTGAAGGCTGCCATCAGTGCTGCGCGCTTGGCCGCATAGCGCTCAACCGTTTTCTTGCGCTTCACATCGCGAGCGATCATCGACTTCTTGGCCATGCAGCTGAGGGCAGCGAGTGAACGAATCGTNAACGATACATGGGCGCCATCACCCTCCTAGCGACCCATCAATTGCTGGACCACCGGCAGCTGGCTGGTGTCACGCACGATCAGCACAAGCGTGAGCCCCACCAACAGAAGAAAACCGGATTGCACGAAGGCCATTTGGATCCGTTCGGACACCGGACGCCCCCGAACGGATTGAATCGCCAGCATCATCATCTGCCAGCCATCGAGCAGCGGCAGCGGCAGTGAATTGAGCACCGCCAGATTGATGGAGATCAGGGCTGAGAAGAGCACCAACCCGGATCCCCCCTGCTGGCTGAGCTGAGCTCCCATCTCAACGATCTTGACGGGGCCACTCACCTGCCCCGCCGTGGCGCGGAAGTTGGTCAGGAGGCCGGCGTAGCCACGCACGGTTTGCTGCAGCATTTGGCTGAATTGCGAGCCGGTGGTGAGCACCAGTTCACCGGGATTGCGCACGGGGCGCATCTCCCCACTGATGTTGGCCTGCAGCTGGGCGCCGATTTTTCCTGTGCCCTGTTGATCGTCGGGGATGAGTTCAAGGGTGGACGTCTCGTCTCCTCGCTTTCGCTCCACACGGATGGCTCGCTCGGGTGCTGCTTTCACATCCCGAACCATCGCTTCAACGCCCCGTTGTCCTGCAGCAAGGGGTTGGGCATTCAGGCTGAGGATCTGGTCACCGGCACGAAGCCCGGAGCGGGCGGCAGCGCCACCCGGTTGCACCTGCACCACCAAAACCCCCGGATCCGGCGCGGCGGGAACGCCGACAAACGCTGCCTGAGCGAACAGCACCACCAGTGCCAAGGCCAGGTTGGCCAACACCCCTGCAGCCACCACCAGGGCTTGCTGGGGGATGGGCCGGTTGCGCAGCAGATCCGGATCATCAGCCGGGATCGTGCTCTCCTCATCGTCGTCAGGGAAGGCGACGAAACCACCCAGGGGCAGCAGCCGCAGGGCGTAGGTCACCCCACGCCGTTGCCGCTTGATCAGGGCCGGGCCAAAGCCAATGGAAAAACCGCTGACGCGGATGCCCTGGAGCGTGGCAGCGAGGAAATGGCCGGCCTCATGCACCACGATCAGCAGGGCGAGCACCAGAAGGGCGGCCAACACGTTCATATGTCCGTCAGGAGTCCAGTCGGATCATTCTGGCTGGAGTCGCTCGCGGCCGACGTAGGGCACCAGCGCTTTGGGCAGCAGGACGCTGCCGTCGGGCTGTTGGCCGTTCTCCAACAGGGCCGCCATGGTTCTGCCGACGGCCAGGCCACTGCCATTCAGGGTGTGAACCAACTTTGTGGCCTTGCCTTCCTTGGTGCGGATGGAGGACCGTCGCGCCTGGAAATCGCCACAGACGCTGCAACTGGAGATTTCCCGGTAAGCCCCCGCCCCCGGCAGCCACACCTCGAGGTCGTAGGTCCGGCGGGCGGAAAAGCCGAGGTCGGCGGTGCAGAGGTCCAAGACCCGATAGGGCAGCTCCAGCGCCTGAAGCACGGCCTCTGCATCGGCCGTGATCTGTTGGTGCGCCTCTTCGGAGTGATCGGGGTGCACAAACCAGTACAGCTCCACCTTGTTGAATTGGTGCAGGCGGATCAGGCCACGGGTGTCGCGGCCGTAGCTGCCGGCCTCACGGCGGAAGCAGGGGCTGTAGGCGGCGTAGCGCAGGGGCAGTTGATCTGCCGGGATGATTTCGTCCCGGTGCAGGGAGGTCACGGGCACCTCAGCGGTCGGTGTCAGCCAGAGGTCGTCCTCCGCGCAACGGAAGCTTTCCTCGGCGAACTTGGGCAGTTGTCCTGATCCGGTGAGGCTGGCGCTGTTCACCAGCACAGGGGGCAGCACCTCGCGGTAGCCCTTGCTCGTGTGGAGGTCGAGCATGAAATTGATCAGGCCACGCTCCAGCCGTGCCCCCTGGCCCATCAGCGTGACAAAACGGCTCTGCGCAATGCGGACGGAGCGTTCGGTGTCGAACAGCTGNANCCGCTCNGCGATCTGCCAGTGCTCGTCGAGGNNGTCATCAACCCGGGGGGTCCCCCAGCGGCGCACTTCAACGTTGTCGTCTTCACTCCGCCCATCCGGGCAGGCCTCTGAAGGCAGGTTGGGGAACCCCAGCAGCTGCTGCTTGAGCTCACTGGAGAGCTGCTTCTCCTCCTCCTCCAGCACCGCCACCTTCTGCTTGATGGCATTGCCCTGTTGGCGGAGTTCGGCGACCTCGTCGCCCTTGGGATCAGCGCCCGACTTGATGCGTTGGCCGACTTCCTTGCCGATCCGGTTTCCTTCCGCCTGCAGGTTGCTGCGTTGTTGCTCCAGATCGCGCTGCTGCTGGGCAATCAACTGCAGTTTGGTGAGATCAACAGCCTTACCTCGACGCCCCAGTTGCTGGGCGATCGTTTCGGGGTTGTCACGCACAAGGCGCTGATCGAGCACGGTTTCAGGGGCGTCAGCGCCGGCAGCCTATGGCAGTCCGTTTCAGAGCACCTGGCCGACCATCACCGCNGCNATGCCNGAGAACAGGGTGATGCCAAGGGCGGTGAGGGGGCTTTGCCCCTGGGCGACGGCCATGGTCGTGATCACACCGGCACCAAGGCAGGCCACGCAGAGCTGAGTGGCGATGTCGTTGCGGCTCTCCACGTTGGTCCTGCTGTTGTTGGGACCGTAGGGAGCGCGCCGGCCAGCGCCTCACTCAAGGCGGGTGTTCGTTACGCCGCGTCAGGCTTCGTTACCTGCAGCAACAGAGGCGGGGCGGGCACGGCCGCCGGCAGCCCACTGCTTCAGCCGCTCGAGCTGTTCGCTGGCGGTGCGGGAGAGGGGGATGAGCTGGGAGGCCGCTCCAATCAGATCAGGCTCCGTCAACTCACGGTTGTCGGCAAAGGCCAGGTGCATCGCTTCGATCACGGTCTGCTCCAGCTCGGCACCTGAGAAGCCCTCACTGCGGCTTACCACCGTCTCCAGGGGAAGCTTCAGACCCGGTCGTCTCCGTTCCAGATGCAGCTCAAGAATGCTGTGGCGCTCAGCGCTGCTGGGCAGATCGAGCATGAAGATCTCATCGAAACGTCCCTTGCGCAGCAGCTCCGGTGGCAGCTTCTCAACGCCGTTGGCGGTGGCCACCACGAACACCGGTGACTGTTTCTCCGCCATCCAGGTGAGCACGTTGGCCAGAACCCGCTGGGTTGTGCCGCCGTCACTGCGGCCATCCCCGCCGAAGCCCTTGTCGATCTCATCGATCCAGAGCACGCAGGGTGCCATGGCTTCAGCCCGTTGGATCATCTCGCGGGTGCGTGCCTCGCTGGCCCCCACCAAGCCCGCGAACAGCCGCCCCACATCCAGCCGCAACAGGGGCATCGACCAACTGCAGGCAATGGCCTTGGCCGTGAGTGATTTGCCGGTGCCTTGAGGACCCACGAGCAGGACGCCACGGGGCAGAGGCAGTCCGAAACGCCGTGCATCTTCCGAGAAGGCCCGGTGCCGTTGGTTCAGCCAGGTCTTGAGACCATCGAGGCCTCCGATGGCTTCGGTGCCCGCATCGCTGCGACAGAACTCCAGCACCTCACTGCGGGCAATCGTCTGGCGTTTTTCGTCCAGAACGTCCTGCAGATCCTCAGATCCCAACTGGCCGCGGCGGGCCAGGGCCCGGGCGGCCACCTGGCGAACACGCATCTCGCTGAGCCCGCTGCAGGCCTGAGCCAATTCATCCAGGACAGGAGCTGGCAGGGGGCTGCCGCTGCTGGTGCCGATGCTGCTGATCAGCCGNCGCAGGTCGTCGNTGTCGGGAAGGGGGAGATCGAGAAGCGTGAGGCTTTCTTCCAGATCGCCGGGGGGTGTCCATTGCCCGCAGCACAACACCAGGGTGTGCGGGGTGCTGCGCAGGGATGCTTCGAGATTGCGCAGCATCCGGGCAACGCCCGGGTCATCGCAGAAACGATGAAAATCCTTGGCGAGCAGAAGGGTTGGGCTGCCCGCATCCCGTTGCTGAAGCCACTGCAGCATGGCCATCGGTTGACGGCTCCCCTGGCCATCGGCATTCACCGGCCCGCTGATGCCATCGATGAAATTCCAGCAGACCAGCTGGCGTGCAAGCCGCTGAGCAGCCTCTCCCAGCAGGCTCTCCACCCGGGCTTCCTCATTGCTCCGCACCCAGATCAGGGGTGTGCGCGCCCGCACCAGAAGGTCGATCTGATGTCCCCAGGTGGCACTGCTCATGGCTGATCGATCTGCTGCTGAAGCTGCTGCAGGGCCTGCCAGCGGGGATCCACAGCCTTTGTCTTGGTGTCTGGGATCACGGGCTGCTGCTGGAGGCCGGGTGGGCCTGGGCAGTGGTCACCGCAGTGGTTGACGACCGGCAACAGCAGGTTGAGCTGTTCGAAGGCCCATTGCTGGGGGTCAAATTGACCGCGTGGATCGAGAACATCCACCAGCCCTTCCATCTCGGCCACCTCTCCGGAAAGCTCCAGCTCGTCGGCCGTCGGTTGCTCGTCTCCCAGCCAGATCAGCTCGGAAGGCGTGCAGCTGAGCTTCTGATTGAACTGATTCAGGCAGCGATCGCAGCAGAGCGTGACGATCGTGTTGAGTCTCCCCTCAACCGCCAAGACGTTGCCGCGGTGCTCTGCGGAAACATGGCCTCGCACTGGTGTGAGTGAGGGGAGCTCATCGAGCTCACCCTCAACCTCCCAGACTTTCGCGGTGCCGAGGGCCCGGAGCTCCTGGAGGGGAACAGGCTCCAGTGCCTCGATCACTTGCCCTTCGGTTCAAAGGGCAGGCGTGAGCCGCCTGAGGTGGCAGAGACCGTCACTGTTTTCTGGGCCATTTGCTGATCCAGAATTTTCTGCAGGTTGTCGGGCAGTGCCTCTTTGGTGAGGATGAAGGTCTGCAGGCCTTGGAAGATGTTGGCGATCAGCATGTAGAGCAGAACGCCGGCGGGGAGTGGGAAGAACAAGAACATCCCCGTGATCATCACCGGAGTGATTTTGTTGGCCGTGGCCTGCTGAGGGTTGGCAGGCATGCCCATGCCCGACAGCAGTTGGGAGATGAACAGGGTGATGCCGAAGCCGGCAACGAGAATGGCGATGTCCCAGTTGATGGCACCGTCGGCATAGAAGCCGACCTGGCCCAGGGCTTTGATGAACAGGAAGCCGCTGCGGGCTGCCAGGCCCGGAATCTTCGCTTCAACGGTGGCGTCACCGGNGGCGAGNGCCGTGATCGTGCCGTCCTCNCTGACGCTGACGATGTCATCNCCNTTGGTCACTGCCCATGTGGGGGCNAAGCGTCCAGGGTTNTCAACATCNGTGAGCACGTCGCTGAANNCGCGGCCGTCCTTCGTATGAAGGTTCACNGTGGCGCTGTCNCCAACGCCGATCTTGGTGCCCCGCGGCAGGCTGGCGATCACCGGCACGTGGTCGGTTTCACCGATGAAGATGGAATGGCTGGCGCTGTTGAANGGTTTGGGTTCAACGGCAGCGATCTGGTCGGCCGGCAACACCTTCATGTTCAAGGTGTAAGGGACGTCGGCGAACGGTGACCCCCGCAGGGTTGCAAACAGTGCAAACAGGATCGGCATCTGCACCAGCAGCGGCAGGCATCCCGCCAGGGGGCTGCCGAATTCCTTCATCACATTGCCCAGCTCCTCCTGCTGTTTCTGAGGATTGTTGGCATACCGGCTTTTGATCTCAGCCTGACGTTTCTGAATCACCGGTTGGGCGATGCGCATGCGCCGAGCGCTGCGAATCGATCCTGCGCTCAGGGGGTAGAGCGCGATCCGGATCACGAGGGTGAGGGCGACGATGGCCAGGCCATAGCTCGGAACCAACCCGTAGAAGAAGTCCAGGATTGGAATCAGCAGGTTGTCGGAGATGTATCCGATCACGTTGAAGAAACGGGGGGGCGGGACGTTGTGAGGCCAGTGTGCATGAACAGCTGCACTCAGGCGGCGAAACCTTCAGTGGTTTTCTCTTGGGCTTTGGCCGCACGGCTGCTGATGCGTTCGAGGATGTAGGCCTCAACTTCCCGGAATCGGGGCATCGAGCGCAGTTCGAGCCTGGCGCCGTCCTTGAGCACCAACACCATGTCTCCCCAGGCACCGAAGCCCCGGGGCACGGTGCGCACTTCGCTGATCTGTGAATACACCACCTGGGTTTTGTCTTTGCCCATCCAGCCCCCCGTCACCGAGATGCGGCGACTGGTGATGCGGAAGCGCAACCAAAGGGCCCGAACAACNGCTCCGATGGTGAAGGGAAGACCGATCAGCGTGAAGCCAAGCAGGATGTTGAAGATCAGATCCCCGCGGGCTGGTCCACCGTCGTAGTGGACATCTTCCTGAATGCTGGTCATGGATCCAGTCCGGCGCTTCTCAGAAGACTGTCGCATTCTTCGAGCAACTGTGTGGGTTCGGCTTCCGCGGCTTCCGGGCGAAGGCTGATCAGCAACCACCGGCCCGCCAGATCGTTTCGTTGTTCAAAACGTCGACGCAGGTGGTCATGCAGAAGCCGCCTGAGCCGGTTCCGCTTGACGGAACGCTTGCTCACCTTGTTGCTGATCACCAAGGCGCAGCGGCAGGTTCTTTCCTGGATGCCCCGCAACTCCCGGCGAAGCAAGTTGGAATCNCCTGCNGCNACNCGCAGAACCATCAAGGTTCCGTGTTGGCGCTTGGAGGACCGGTGCAAACGGTTGAAGCATCGATGCCCGCGCAATCGCATGGAGGCGGGAAGGACCATCAACCAATCCTGTTTGGGGATGTCGAGTCTGGGATGAATCCTCTGGATTCATCCCACACCGTCAAGCGGCGAGGCGGGCGCGGCCGCGCTTGCGGCGCGTGCGGATCACACGACGGCCGGTGTGGGAGCGCATCCGTACACGGAAACCCGAGACGCGCTTCCTCTTGCGGTTTGTTCCCCCGAGGGTGCGCTTGGTCATGGACGTCTCCTGGCTACCGGCCGATCTGAATCTGGGATTTTATCAGTCAGTCCACATCGATCAGCCAGCTGCCGCGGTAGCCGGACATCGGCACATCGCCGGGGGCCTGCACCAGGGCGTTGAACTGATACATGCGCTCCCCCTGGGGGTTGAACAGCTTGATGTGAAGCGAGTAGTCCCCGTCTGAAGGCAGCGGCGTGTCGGGGAAGACCACGATTTCTGTTTGGTCTTTGTTGACCTCGATCACCGCCGGGATCTCTTCGAGACACTTGCTGCGGCTCATCATGCTGCCAACGCTGGTGCGGCAAATGCGCATGCGGTGGGGCTTGAGCTTGGAGTCGAAGTAGTCCGGAACGGTGACGGTGAGTTTGAGAATCGCGGTCTTGCGGTCCTTTTCGCGCAGGGTGAGGTACCACTCCGAGCGGTCGTTTTCGATGCTGGAGGTTTGGTAGTAGTACAGCTTCCGGTAGTCCCGGTCGTTGTCCCAGCGGAATTCCATCAGCCCCGGTGTGCCCTGGGCGTGGGCGATCTGCTCGGGAGTTCCGGTGAGTGCTGAGCCCATCAACAGAGCTGCAGCAGTGCCGGCTCCAGCAAGCAAGCGTCTGATGGTGGAACGGGCCATGGGAAGAATCTTGATGATGGGATTCTCCTGAGTCCAACCAGTGGGCGGTGATCTCAGGGGTCGGAGGCTGATCTGTCAGTTGTGACCAGATCTGTCTGGACGGAGCCGCTGCGCGTCGCCCTGATAAGGATGCACGGGTTGCTGGTCCTGTGGGATCCAGGCGTGGGCCAGAACACGGATGCAGCGTGGGAGGTCGCCTTGAACAGCCATTTGCTGGCAATCCAGCAAAGCCACCGTGTCCCAGCCGGGCCGCCGNCGNGCAATGGCCGCCGGGAAACAGGCGTCGAGATCGGCTGTGACCGAGAAGGTCACCGACACCAGCTGATCGGGGGTCAGACCATTGCGATCGACAAGGGCGTCCATCAGGGCGCTGACNGCCGCATGGATGGCCTCCGTGCTGTTCTCCGTGCAGGTGGTGGCCCCGCGCAGGCCTCTCAGAACAAGGGGTGAGCTGGTCATGGGCGGTACAGCCAAAGCACTTGACCGCTGCCCATCAATTCAATCGAGAGTCGCTGCTGCAGTTGATGCAGGAGCTGGGACCCAGGCAGTAAGCCACTGAGCTTGCGGCGTTGCTTGCCCAGGGTGACGGGGCGAATGTCGTCCGCGTCGAGATCGGCCAGTTGCGCCGCGAGGCGACGGGCATGGTCTTCGTCGCCGAGTTCATCCACCAAGCCCAGCGCCTGTGCCTGTTCTCCGCTGAACACCCGTCCATCGGCGAAGCGCTTCACCGTTTCCAGCTCAAGGTTTCGTCCCTGCGCCACAACACCAACGAACTGGCCATAGCTGCTGTCGATCAGCTCCTGAAGCAAGGCACGTTCGGCATCGCTCAGCGGACGATCCGGGGAAAGGATGTCCTTGAACGGNCCGCTCTTCACCGTGTCGAAGCGAATCCCGATCTTTTCGAACACCCGCGAGAGGTCGTTGCCCCGCAGGATCACCCCGATGGAACCGGTGATCGTGCCGGGATTGGCGACGATTTTCTCCGCAGCCACACCGATGTAGACGCCGCCGGAGGCGGAGATGTTGCCGAAGCTGGCCACCACACGACAGCCCTGTTCCCGGAGCCGCAGCAGGGCTGCATGAATCTCCTGGCTGTCTCCGACCGTGCCGCCGGGGCTGTCAATGCGCAGCAGCAGTGCTGGAAATTCCCTTTGCTTCACCTCCCGCAGCGCTTTGAGCACCCGCTTCCGCGTGGCACCGGTGATGGGGCCATCAACAACGATGCGCGCCATCCGTCGTCGGGATTTTCGCCGCCAGGGCCAGATCATGTTGCGCATCTGCATCGCTCCAGATCTTAAAAAGAGCACCCCAGCGCCCATCCATGCCGTCGTTGCGACTCTGGTTTCTGATGGTGTTGCCCTTCGCGCTCTGGGGAACGGCGATGACCGCCATGGCCCCATTGCTCGCCAGCGCAGGGCCTTGGCTGGTTGCTGGCTTGCGCCTTGTGCCCGCCGGTTTGGCTCTTCTGCTCTGGGGCCAGTGCACCGGCCGAGGCCTGGCGATCGATTCCCGTGATCGGCCTTGGTTCCTCCTGTTCACCCTGGTGGATGCCACCTTGTTTCAAGGCCTGTTGGCGCGGGGGTTGGAGGGCACAGGCGCGGGTCTCGGTTCCGTCCTGATTGATTGCCAACCTCTGTTGGTGGCCCTGATGGCACGCGCGTTGTTCATGGAGTCGATCAATCCCATCGGCTGGATGGGGCTGGCCATCGGTTTGGCTGGAATCGTCTGCATCGGCCTACCGGCTGAGCTGTTGGGACATTGGTGGTTGCTGGCTGACCCGCCGGTGGTGCAGCAGTTGTTTCAGCCCGGTGAGGGCTGGATGTTGCTTGCGGCCGTCGCCATGGCAGCTGGGACGGTGTTGATTCGCTTTGCCTCACGCCACAGTGATCCGGTCAGCGTTACGGCCTGGCACATGGTGCTGGGGGGACTTCCCTTGCTCGGGGTTCATGCCCTGCAGCGCACGGATGCCGGCTTGGTCTGGACGGCAACGGACTGGGCGCGCATGGGGTACGCAAGTTTGCTCGGAAGCGCCCTGGCCTACGGATTGTTCTTCTGGTTCGCCAATCAGCGCGATCTCACCAGTTTCAGCAGCCTTGGATTTCTCACCCCTGTGTTTGCCTTGGCCACCGGTGGTTGGTTGCTTGGAGAGCGCCTTGATCTGCTCCAGTGGATCGGTGTTGTGATGGTGCTCGTGTCGGTGATCTTTGTGAGTCAACGTCGCCGGTTCTGGGAGCCGCTNCCGCTTGCGGACCCCTCCTCATGACGGAGTCGCCGCTTCACCTCGTCATCGTCAACACGCCCATCGGGGCCCTCGGTAGTGGCGAGGGTGGAGGTGTGGAGCTCACCCTCCGATCCTTGGTGCAGGGGTTGGTGCGGCGTGGCCACAGGCTCACGGTTGTGGCCGCCAAGGGCTCCACGCTCCCCGTCGACTGCAGCGGAGTTGAGTTGCTGGAGGTGGAGGGTGTGAACCAGCCCAGCTGGCAGCACGCCGCCGAGCATGCGCCGGTCGAAATTCCCCGTAATGGGCTTCTGCCGGCTCTCTGGGAGGCCGCGCTCGATGTGGGTCAGTCCGCCGACGCCGTGATCAACGGTGGCTACGACTGGCTGCCGCTGTGGCTGACGCAACGGGTCAGCGCCAGGCTCTTTCATCTCGTGAGCATGGGGGATGTGGCTGCGGTGATGCGCGATGTGATCGAAGCCGTCGCCGCCTGGGATTCCCGTCGCCTTGCTTTTCACACCCACCGCCAGGCCGCTGATTTCCGGCTGCCTTCTCCGCCCAGTGTTGTGGGCAACGGATTTGATCTCAGCAACTACACCTTTCAAGGGCAGACCAATGGCCCTCTGGGTTGGGCGGGCCGCATCGCACCGGAAAAGGGGCTGGAGGATGCTGCTGCTGCCGCTGCCGCCCTGGGTGAACAGCTTCTGGTTTGGGGATTGCGTGAGGACGACGCCTATGCGCGGCAGGTGGAGTCGAGTGTTCCCAAGGGCACGATCGACTGGCGTGGATTTCGATCGACCCAGGAGCTGCAGCAGGAGATGGGCCACTGCCGCGCTCTGATCAACACACCGAAATGGAATGAGGCCTACGGCAATGTTGTGGTTGAAGCCCTGGCCTGTGGTGTTCCGGTCGTCGCCTATGACCGTGGTGGACCGGGGGAGCTGATCTGTTCCGGTCGCACTGGCTGGTTGGTGCCGCCCGACGATGTTGCTGCCCTCACGGAGGCGCTTCGGCGCGTCGACAGCATTGAGCGCTCCCTCTGCCGCAGCTGGGCTGAAGAGCACGCCTCCTGTGAGGTCTTCAGTCAGCGTGTTGAAGCGTGGGTTCGAACAGGACTGACGGCGGATGTCAGCATCAACCGCAGGAGCTGAGGGTCCCTTGTCGGTCAATGTTTCAGGACGCCAGCGACGCCAGGTTCTGGCACTTGTGCTGACCCTGGGACTCGTTATCACCTTTTGGCGGTTGGGATCCACCGGTGTGGTGGATGAAACTCCGCCGTTGTTTGCCGCAGCCGGACGGGCCATGGCTGACACCGGCGATTGGCTGACGCCTCGGGTGAACGGCTTGCCCCGTTACGACAAACCGCCCCTGGTGTACTGGCTGATGGGGTTCGGTTATGCCTTGCCCGGACGCGAGGTTTGGGATCCTCTCGGCAGTTGGGCGGCACGGCTTCCTTCCGCCCTGGCCACGCTCGGACTGATGCTTGGCCTCGCCGATACGGTGCTGCGCTGGCCGTTCCCCGGCGATGCGCGTCCGCGTTTGACGGCACTGATCGCACCGCTGGCCTTTGCCTTCTCGCCGCTGGTGCTCGTCTGGAGCCGCACCGCAGTGAGTGATGCCCTGCTGTGTGGCCTGTTGGGTCTCAGCCTGTTGTTGCAGTGGAGGCGTTTTGCCGCCCCCCAAGAGGTGGCCTGGTGGCCAGCCTGGGTGATTCTCGGATTCGCCGTGCTGGCCAAGGGGCCTGTTGCTGTGGTGCTGTCTGGTCTCGCTCTGCTGATGTTCGGAGCGTTGCGACGGGATCTTGTTCAACCCTGGCAGCGGCTGCGCCCGCTGCCAGGGTTGCTGCTCACCGCTCTGATCAGCCTTCCCTGGTACGCCCTGGAGTTGCTGGTGGAAGGACAGCCCTTCTGGGACAGCTTTTTCGGCTACCACAACCTTCAACGCTTCACCTCCGTGGTGAACNATCACCTGCAGCCCTGGTGGTTTTTCGGCCCGGTGATGCTCGTGGCTGCCCTGCCCTTCACGCCCTACCTGCTGATTGGCCTGGCACGGGTGCCCCGATCTCGGATCGCTCCGGAGCATTCGTTGCATCAATTCGCAGCGTGCTGGCTGTTGGCGGTGCTGCTGCTGTTCACCACCGCAGCCACCAAGCTCCCCAGTTATTGGTTGCCCGCCACCCCCGCGGCGGCCCTGTTGGTGGCCCAGGCCACGGTGGGCTCCACGGTTGGCTCCGAGGTGGGCTCATCGCGCTGGCAACGGATGGCCTGGGCAACTTGCCTGGCCTTGATCGCCGTCCTGGCNGCTGGGTTCTGGCTGGGATCGCTCTGGGTTCCCTTGATCGAGGATCCGGAGATGCCGACGCTGTCGGTGGATTTGCTCGCCAGCGGTTTGTTGAAGTGGGCTGCGGTCTGGTTCNGCGCTGCAGCCGTGCTTGGAGCCGGTCTGTTGCTTCAGCGTCGTGCTGCTGCTCAAGCCTTGCTGGCCATGCAGGGCTGTCTGCTCGGATTTCATCTCACGGCTCTGGTTCCCATCGCNGAACTCGCCGATCGTCTGCGTCAGCAGCCCGTGCGTGACGCGGCCTCACTGATGTTGTCGCAGCAGCGCCGTGGAGAGCCCATGGTCATGGTTGGCGCCATGAAGCCTTCGCTGCACTTCTACACAGGCCAGGTGATCCTTTACGAAGGCCAATCCGATGGGGCGTTGGTCAACATTGCGGATCGCCTGGCCCATGAACAGCGACGCGGCTGGAGTGGATATCCCCTCGGGAGCCCCGGTGCCTCCAGAACCGTGCTGGTGCTGATCGATCGCGGAACGGCAGAACGGGATCATTGGAGGAACCTGCAGCCTGAGCTGCTGGGACAGATCGGGATCTACGACGTTTGGCGTCTGGACCGCACTCGCCTTGAGCAACGGGCACAAACCCTGATGGCCGATGGCGTCGATGCCGACTGGGAGGAGCCGCGCCCGGAGCGGTATTGAGTTGTGGAGCCTTAGGAGGGCGACAAGGTTTGGCGATGGCAAAAACCGCAGTGCCCCCAGAGCTTGATTTCTCCGTTGGGTGCTGGTCGGCCGCAGTCCGGGCATGTCCCCATGCCGTGCACATCGGTGCGGCTCGGATGCTGAGCCCAAATGCTGGCTTCGCTCTCCAGCACCGGGGATTGGAGGGAGTGGTGTTGCTGAATGCGCAGATCACGCACCGCGTGGCCGGCTTGGTGCAGGGCGCTGATCAGTTGAGGCTTGTTGTAAAGGAGAGCCTGGCGCCATTGAGGATGGCTGGCTCCCACGGTCAGCACCCCGCGTTGCAGCGATAAGGGGCGGCAGTGCGGTGCCAGTTGCGCTCCCGCAACTCTCGGCCAGTCCTGCCAGAGCGCTGCCAGATGGTCGTCCTTGCGCCACTCCCTCTGAAGTGCGCCAAGACAGGTTTTCAAGGGTTCTGCCGGTGCTGGCGCAGCTGACTGCAGCAGCTCCAGGCCCGGAAGGCGACGCCGTTGGGATTCAGGTGCAACCGCCATGGGTTGATCCTAGGCAGAACTGCTGCAGGAACCTCGCTAATCTCAGCGCGTCTGAGGCCAAGTCATGGGTTTCTTTGATCGGCTGAGCAGGCTGGTTCGTGCCAACGCCAACGCTGCCGTCAGCAGCATGGAGGACCCGGCCAAGATCCTCGATCAATCCGTCGCTGACATGCAGGCGGATCTGGTCAAGTTGCGNCAGGCCGTCGCCCTGGCGATCGCGAGTCAGAAGCGACTGACCAGCCAGGCTGAGCAGGCTGCAGCTCAATCCAAGACCTGGTATGAGCGTGCTGAGCTGGCGTTGAAGAAGGGTGAGGAATCCCTGGCTCGGGAAGCATTGACCCGCCGCAAGACGTTCCAGGAGACAGCAACCTCGCTGACGGCCCAGGTGCAGGCCCAAGACGGCCAGGTGGAATCGCTCAAGAAGAGTCTGGTTGCCCTCGAAGGAAAGATCGCTGAGGCCAAGACCAAGAAGGACATGCTCAAGGCCAGGGCCCAGGCGGCCAAGGCCCAGCAGCAGTTGCAAAGTGCCGTTGGCAGCATCGGCACTGATTCCGCCATGGCGGCCTTCGAGCGGATGGAGGAAAAGGTGGAGGCCCTGGAGGCCACCGGTCAGGCTGCGGCTGAGCTGGCTGGATCTGATCTGGAGAGTCAGTTCGCGGCTTTGGAAAGCGGTGGCGGTGTTGATGATGATCTCGAGGCGTTGCGCGCTCAGCTGAAGGGAGGCCCGGAAGCCGTTGCTCTTCCCGCATCTGAGACCTCCGAGGCCGTGAAGCCCGTGCAGGTGGAAGAGGTGGATGCTGANCTCGAAGACTTGAAACGATCCATCGACAAGCTCTGATCAACCCAGGAAAGTCGTCCGGCTTTCCATAGGATCAGTTCAGTCATTTGAGTGCCTTGGCTGGAGCTGTTGCCGATTTCACCGACGCTGGTTTTGAACGTGAAGTTCTCAAGGCTTCCGGCACGGTCCTCGTCGATTTCTGGGCTGCCTGGTGCGGCCCCTGCCGACTGATCGCTCCGTTGATGGATTGGGTGGCGAGCGACTACGGCGATCGCGTCAGCGTCGGCAAGCTCGAGGTGGATNCCAATCCNCAGACCCGTGACGCTTANCAGGTTCAGGGCATCCCCACACTGATCCTCTTCCGCAACGGTGAAGTGGTGGCGCGGCATGAAGGTGCCATCGCCAAACCGCAGCTGCAGTCCTTCCTGGATGCCAACCTCTAAGCGGCTTGCCTCACTGGGCAGCGCTGTTTTTGCCCGTGTTGATGCCGCCAAACAGGCTTATCGGCTCGAGGCGTCTTCTTCGGTCCGTCCGGATCTGGTGGATCTCTCCATCGGATCCTCTGATCTTCGGCCTCCCACGGCGTTGTTGGACTCCATGGCCTCAGCGGTCATGGAGTCCAGCAGCAGCTCCTATTGCCTTCAAGCCGGCCTGAGGCCTTTTCATGCCGCCGTCGCGGACTGGTGTCGGCATCGCTTCGACGTTGCCGTGGATCCTGATCATGAGGTCCAGTTGTTGGTGGGATCCCAGGAAGGAACCGCCCATCTGCCGCTGGCGGTGCTGGATCCGGGTGACGCCGCCCTGCATCTGGACCCCTGTTATCCGTCCCATACCGGTGGATTGCACCTGGCAGGAGCCCGGACCAAGGCCCTGGCCCTTTCCCCTGAAAACGACTGGCGGCCGGACCTGACGACCATCAGCCCCCAGCTCTGGGATCAACTGAAGNTGTTCGTTTTGGGGTACCCCCACAACCCTTCAGCCCGGGTGGGGGATCAGGAGGATCTCAATCGCATCACGGCGATCGCAGCTCGGCATGACGTGGTGATCGCTCACGACAATCCCTATGTGGATCTCGCCCTGGATGGAGAGCCTCCCTCGCTGTTGCAGGCTTCGAACTGGCGGGAGTGCGGCATTGAATTCTTCTCCCTTTCGAAGGGCTGGTGCCTTGGGGGATTCCGACTTGGTTTTGCAGTTGGTGCGGCACCGCTGATTGCCGCCCTGCGTCGCGCCAAGGCCGTCATCGATTTCAACCAGAGCCTGGCTCTGCAGCAGGGTGCGATTCAGGCCTTGCAACGCTTCCCCGATTGGCCGCGGCAACTGCATCCGACCTATCGCGAACGACGGGATCGTGTGGTCGAGACCCTCAGGGCACGCGGTTGGTCGGTTCCCTGTCCAGAGATGGCGATGTACCTCTGGTTCCCCTTGCCTGATGCGGCCCATCGTCGGGGCTGGAGTGATGAAGATGCCGCGAGGGAACTGCTTCAGCGCAGTGGTGTCGCCTTGACCCCTGGGTCTGGGTTTGGTGGCGGCGGTCGCCAGTGGCTGCGCATGGCGCTTGTGCGGCCAGTGAATGAGTTGGTGGACGCTGCATCGCGTCTCGCGGATGCGATGGATGACTGATCCACGCATGCCGCAACATCGATTCCCACACTTCGGTGGTGGCCGGTTGATGGCGACGTATCGCCGCCTCGCTGGTGCCTCGGCACGCCACTGGTCCATCCGTCATGTGCCTGTGTGCAGCAGCACGGAGGAGCTGCTGGGGGCCTGGTTGCGCGATCAGCCTTCATTGATGGGACCTCGCGCCGTCATTGCCACCCACCAGCGCCGGGGAGTTGGCCAATGGGGGCGCGCCTGGGTTTCTCCGCCAGGTGGTGTCTGGATCAGTGCTGCTTTGCCTTGGCGGAGCCAAGGGTCCGGTCAGGCCGGCTTGCTTGGCTTGGCGCTGGCCCTTTCGGTGGTGCACCGGCTTGAGCAGCAGGGCCTTTCGGTTCAGATCAAATGGCCCAACGACCTGTTCGTGAACGGCCGCAAATTGGCGGGCCTTCTGCCAGGGGTGGTGCAGCGGGGCTCCCAGCTGCGTTTGCTACGCATCGGCCTGGGCCTCAATGTGCGGAATGCAGTTCCTGGCCATGCCATTGCCCTGAGAAGGCTTGAAGGGCAGCAGGCTGCGGATCCGATCCGATGGACGGCGGAGGTTTTGCTGGCCTTCGATCATTGTCACGACGAAGGAGGCGATGGGGCCTGGTGCCTCGATGGCGTTCAGGCCAGGCTCTGGTCTGATCAGCTCGTCCATCCTCAAGACGGTCAGATCTGGAGGATTGCTGGCCTTGAACGCGATGGAGGGCTGCGGTTGCGTCAGGGTTCAAGGACTGAAACCTGGCGCCGCTGGCCCTGAGTTGGTGTCCCATCCATAGGATTCCTGAGCACAGCCGTCTTGTCCGTTGCTGGCTTGGTTCGCGCTGATCTGGATGTTGGTTCCAGCCGCGGCTGCGCAGGGTTTTGATCAGTCGCTCGATGGTCTGGTTCGCCAACGGGTGATCACGTCCCAGGAGCGCAAGCTGCTCCGGGGCGGTGGCGCGGCGGTTCCCATCGAACGAAGCCGTTTTGAGGAGGCCTGTCGCACCGGTGCTCTGTCCCGGCAGGACTGTGCTTCCGGGGTGGCCAGGCGTCCGCCGGGGGCACCGGCCTCAGCACGGGTTCGCTTGATCCCCTCCCGCCAACCGTTGCGTGTTCCCGTGTCAGCGCTTCTCGCCCGCGATGGCGGCACCTTTCGGCTGGAATCCGTCTTTGCGGTCACGCCCCGTCCGCTGCCAACTCCTGGCAATGGNGACAGTCAACTGCTCTTCCCGGTGGCTGGAGACGCTTTTAAAAGCAGTGGGTTTGGTTGGCGTCTGCATCCGATCCTGGGGAGCTGGCTGATGCATGCCGGGCGGGACTTTGCGGCACCGGAGGGCACACCGGTGGTGGCTGCTCTTTCCGGGCAGGTCTTAAGCAGTGGTCTTGCCGGTGGGTATGGCGTCGCCATCGAACTGGAACACGCCGAGCCATTGCGCCGCACGCTCTATGGCCATCTCTCGGAGATCTACGTGCGACCCGGTCAACCGGTGCGCCAGGGAGAGGTGATTGGCCGCGTCGGCAGCACAGGTCTCAGCACAGGGCCGCACCTGCATTTCGAGTTGCGCACACCCTCGCGGGCCGGTTGGCAGGCCGNTGATCCAGGGGATCTGGATCTTTCCGCCGTGATGCGTGCCAACAACGATCCTGTTTCGCTCCTGTTCGGCCAGGTGTTGCGCAGCCTTGAACGGGATCAGCCCTAGCCCAGAGCGACGCCGAGCGAAACAGAGACGTCAGTTCGTCTGTTCCCGGAGGATGAATCCAACACCGCGCACGGTGTGGATGAGGGTTGGCGCGTCCTCCAGTTCGACTTTTTGACGCAGGTAGCGGATNTAGACGTCGAGAAGATTGTCGTCCCCATAAAAATTTTCTCCCCAAACACCGTGCATGATTTCCTGGCGTTCAAGCACGCGGCCTGCACCCCGCATCAGGAAATTCAGCAGGTCGTATTCCTTCACAGACAGTCGGATCGCACGATCTCCCCGCATCACATCCCGGGTNCGCGTGTTCATGCTGAGGTCGGCGACCTTGAGNATTTCGTTGACGTCTGAGCCGCCTACAGGCCCTGAGAATGTTTCAGCGCGGCGGTGCATGGCCCGCAGGCGTGCCCCTCATCACGAATTTCAGCGCTGATCAGCTGCTGAATGCGCGGATCATCTTCCACGACTGCAACGCGAAGAGCCTTGGGGGTCTCCTCCATTAGCGCAGGGGCACTGCACTCATTGTGGGCATCCAGTGAGCGCCCGACCATCCTGGAATCGAGCAATGCGTTGTGCTCGGGCCGCCACATCGTCCTCATGGGTCACCATCACCAGGGTGATGCCCTGTTGGTGGAGTTCATCAAACAGTTCCAGCACCTCGGCGGTGGTGCTGGAGTCCAGAGCCCCTGTGGGTTCGTCCGCCAGCAGCAGACTGGGGCGGTTGATGATGGCCCGGGCGATGGCCACCCGTTGTTGCTGCCCTCCGGAGAGCTGATTGGGCTTGTTCTCCAAACGCTGCGCCAGACCAACGCGGCGCAGGGCCGATTGGGCACGCTCGATCCGTTCCTCCCTGGGCACCCCCGCGTAGATCATCGGCAGCATCACGTTCTCCATGGCGCTGGCGTGGCCGAGCAGATGGAACTGCTGAAAGACAAACCCGAGCGAGCGGTTGCGAACGTCGGCTAAGGCATCGTCATCCAACTGTTCAACGGCCGTGCCATTGAGCCGGTAGGTGCCACTGGTGGGCCGGTCCAGGCAGCCAAGGATGTTCATCGCCGTGCTCTTGCCTGAGCCGCTGGCCCCCATCACCGCCAGGTAATCCCCCTCCTGAACGGTGAGATTCAGTTGGTCAAGGGCTTTGACTTCGAGATCACCAGATCCATAGATCTTGCTGATCCCCCTGAGCTCAGCAACCGGCTGCTGCACAGCCTCAGCCAAGACCCTTCAGGCTTGACAGGGCGATGGCCTGCTGAAGCAATGGCGTTCCTGCAACCGCAGTGTTGGCCCACTGGAACA
>FUFK010045528.1_pt1 | contig 24578 bp, 22 predicted proteins | sample 1021851 | NCBI WGS metagenome assembly FUFK01 (sample SAMEA51879418, study PRJEB19060) | metagenome | reverse complement strand
GTAATCTTTGGTTCTTATTACATGTTAATAATTGATTTAATGTGTAGAGGTTTTAGTTCCATGGAAATTCCACTAGGTGTTGTAACCGCCCTTATAGGAGCACCATTTTTTGCGATATTGCTGAGAAAAAGACTTAAAGGGTTTTAGCAAATGTCCCTATCTATTGAAAACTTAGAAATAATTAAAGGTGGTAAAAAGTTAATTTGTAACTTTAATGCTAGGATGGATAGGGGTACAATCACTGGCCTATTGGGACCAAATGGAGTTGGAAAGAGCTCGTTATTAAGAGTAATTGCTGGCTTAGATAAACCGTNTTCNGGAAGCATNAAAATCACAGGTAAAATTTCATTTTTACCTCAAGATTATAATCTCAATACAGATTTGAATGTTTTGGAAACTATACTCCTTGGTAGAGCTAGATATTTAAAGTGGTATGAACATCCCAGTTCAAAAGATCTAGAAAAAGCTGAAAACATAATTGATAAGATGAAATTATCAAATCTAAAAAGTGAAAGATTCATGAAATTAAGTGGAGGACAAAAACAACTTGTCCTGATTGCACAATCCCTAGTTTCTGATTGTGAAATACTTTTGCTTGATGAGCCTAGTTCTGCTTTAGATTTATTGAATCAGGAGAGATTATATTCAACTTTAAANTCTTTAAAATACGAAAATAAGATTTGTATTATTTTCTCTACTCATGAGCCTAACCAAGTAGTACAACTTTCAGATAGTGTAATTTTAATGAGTCATGATCATCATATTTATGGGAACACAGAAAAAATAATGAGTGTAAAAAATCTTAATGAAGTATATAATGTTAATTTTGAAAAAATTAATAGCATTAAAAGATCTGAACATGTATTTTTTAATCATTTGCCAAGTTAATCAGTTTTAACAAAATATAAAATCTTAAATATGTGCCTAGGAATACCAGGGAAGATAATTAGTATAGAAGATGAACAAAAACTCATCGTTAAAGCAGATTTTAGCGGTGTACAGAGAAACATAAGTATGAATTGTATAGTTAAATCATCTGAAGAGCTCCCAGCAATGATTAATAGATGGGTTTTAGTCCATGTAGGATTTGCAATGAGCTGTATTGATGAGGAAGAAGCAAGAAAAACTTTAGAAGTGCTGAATGAAATGGAAGATCTTCAATCGCAAATGTACACAGTGAATTAACCCTAGTTCATCATGAAATATCTATCAGAGTTTAGAGATCCTGTTTTAGCAGATAAGCTATTAAATGAGATAAAAATTGATATAGATCTTTTAAAATATTCTGAGAGGAAAATTAGGATGATGGAAGTATGTGGAGGTCATACACATACTATATTCAAATATGGATTGGAACAATTATTACCAAAAGAAATTGAGCTCATTCATGGTCCTGGTTGTCCTGTATGTGTATTGCCAATTAATAAAGTGGACGAATGTGTTGAATTGGCTGAGGAAAAGCAAGTTATTTTAACAACATTCGGAGACGCTATTAGGGTTCCCGGATCTAAGAAAAGTCTATTACAGGCTAAAGCAGAAGGCGCTGATATAAGAATCGTCTATTCGCCAATGGATGCACTTGATATAGCTGTAAAAAATCCAGGTAAAGATGTTGTTTTTTTTGCATTGGGTTTTGAAACAACAATGCCAAGTACAGCATTGACAGTTCAAGAAGCTAAAAAACAAGAGGTTTTGAATTTTTCAATTTTATGTAATCACATAACAATTCCTCAAACGCTAAAAGCTCTATTAGATACGGATAATCTCAATCTAGATGCGTTCATTGGACCAGGTCACGTAAATATGATAATTGGTACTGAAGTTTATGGTTTTATTGTTAATCAATATAAAAAACCCATAGTTGTTTCAGGTTTTGAACCACTAGATATTCTTCAATCAATATCAATGCTGATTAAGCAATTACTTGAAAATAGATGTGAAATAGAAAACCAATATAAAAGAGTAGTTTCTAAAAAAGGAAATATAATTGCACAAGAAGCTATAAACAATGTTTATCAGATTAAGGAATATAGTGAATGGCGTGGCTTAGGTTTAATTCCTGAGTCTGGAGTAATGCTTAGGAATGAATATGAATTATATGATGCTGAAAAAAAATATGATTTAAAAACTGTTAACACTCCTGATCCTGAAAAATGTCAATGCGGAGAGGTACTTCAAGGTTTTATTAAACCTTACGAATGTAAGCTATTTGGGAAGGAATGCACTCCACACAATCCAATTGGTGCATTAATGGTTTCTTCAGAAGGATCATGTGCAGCGTACTATAATTACAAATATCCAAGTGAAAATAGTGTAATTTCTTAATGAACAAAAAAAGAAATATAATTACTCTGGCGCATGGTAGTGGTGGGCGTGCTACAAGTGATTTAATAAACTCAACTATAATTAAACACTTTGGTGTACAAAATCCTGAATCCCTCCAGGACTATGCAAAAATTAAGTTAGATCATAATTCTAATTTGGCTTTTACAACTGACAGTTTTGTAGTAAATCCCATTTTTTTCCCTGGTGGCAACATTGGAACATTAGCAATCAATGGAACTGTAAATGATCTTTCAGTTGGTGGTTCATGTCCACTATATTTAAGTTGTGCATTTATTATTGAGGAAGGATTAGAAATTTCAGAATTTGAACAAGTTGTAATATCAATGTCAAAATCAGCAAAGGATGCTGGTACAAAAATTATTACTGGTGATATTAAAGTAGTTGAAAAAGGAGCTGCAGATAAAATTTTTATCAACACTACTGGTATTGGTTTAATTTATAGTAATGTTTACATAAATTCTTCTCGTGCTAAAATTGGTGACGATATCCTTGTCAGTGGTTATATTGGTGACCATGGTGCTGCAATTATAGACGCAAGGGATAATTTAAAAATTAATATCCCAGTACTAAGTGACTGCAAACCTGTAAATAAATTAGTTAAGAAAATGATTGATGTCTGTCCTGATATTCATTGTTTACGAGATGCAACTAGAGGAGGAGTTGCAACTGTACTTAACGAAATTGCTAAAGATTCCAAAATATGTATCGAATTAGATGAATCTCTAATTCCAATAAGAGAAACTGTTAGAGGAGTTTGTGAACTTATAGGTTATGATCCTTTGTATCTCGCTAATGAAGGAACAATAGTAGCTGCTATTCCTGAAGAATTTACTGAAATTGTTCTTAGAGAAATGAAAAATGATCCTGCTGGAGAAAATTCATGCATTATTGGGAAAGTTACAGAAAAATATTCTGGAAACGTTTTCATTCGTAGTTCATTTGGCTCTGAAAGAATCATTGATATTATGTATGGTGATCAATTACCTAGAATATGTTAAATAAAAAATAACAAATTAATATTATATTATGGAAAATAATAGTGAAGAATTGTGGATTATATCATCTAGACCAAAATCCTTAGATGAAATGTTGTTAACTGATGAAATGGATAATATAATTAAAAATGTAAAAGATAACCATACTCTTGTTCATGGTCCTATCGGATCTGGTAAAACAGTTTTTGCAGAAGCTCTCACAAATTTCAATGCTAGAATTGTATCTTGTAAATCATCTAATGATGTTGAATTCTTACTCAAGAATGCAAATGAGATTAATTCAGTTATTATTAAAAATATCGATCATTTTTATGATGGAGTAGATGATATAATTGAAGCTTATAAAACAAAAAAAGTCTTTTTTGTGACTCGGGATGAAACATCTGCAGATCTAAATATCTTTAAAGATTGTAAAAAAATACATACGAATCAATTTCTACCAAAAAATAATTATTCTTTTAAAAATTTCCAGAATTATTTAAGAAGTTTATTAAAACGAAATCAAATAGATTTTGATTTTAGTAATGATCAATTTCAACTAAATATTTTGGAAATTTATGAAAGATTATGGCCTAGAATGCGACAAATAGTTAGACATGCTCAAATGAGATCAAAATCTAACAAATGGGTGCCTATTCCTGTCTGACTTAATTCATAAAGTCAGGTCTGACTTATTAGTATTTCCGTTTCTTGCAGTGGCAATTACAGCTTGCCCGAGAGCAATGCAACCATCATTTGAAGGTAATTTTTGATGTGTTATAACTGTGAAATTAGCTTTTTTTAACTTATTTTCAGTTAAATCTTTTAAAATCTGATTCTGAAATACTCCACCACTAAGGGCTACAACATTTGTGATATCAATCTCTTTCTTCTTCCTGTAGTTCATCTCAATTAATAGATTGCTAATTACTGTTGATAAACCCTGGTGAAATTTTGCTGAAATAATTGAAGGTGATATTTTCTTATAAAGGTCATTCAATATTTCTATCCACATCTGTTTGAGGTTTAAGTGTTTAAAATGATGATCAGCATCCGCTCTTTCAATACTTATTGGATAAGGAGCATAGCTTTGCTTTTGAACAATTGATTCTAATTTCATGGCCGCTTGTCCTTCAAAACTAATACTATCTCGACAAATCCCTACTGCTGCAGCAACGGCATCAAATATTCTTCCACATGAGCTTGTTAATAAACTTTGTTTAAACATCTCATTCATTGTAATAATTGGTTTGCTTTCTAAATATTGAATTAAATCTAAATCCTTATAATTACTTTTGAGTTCATCAAATTCAAAATATGACAATAAATTGGATAAAGTATTCCTCCAAGGCTGTCTCATCGCTTGATTACCTCCCAATAAGGGTATCGGTTTGAAACAAGCAAACCTTTCATAGTCCGTGTAATTTGTTATAAAAAACTCTCCCCCCCACATTGTTCCATCAGTACCATAACCCATACCATCTAACGCTACACCAAATATCTTATCATGATGTTTAGGGAGTCCATTTTCAGCCATGCAAGNAGCTAAATGTGCATGATGGTGTTGTACTTGAAAAACTTTAATATTTTTTTGTTCAGAAATTAGTTTACCAAAAATTGTTGATCTGTAATCGGGATGAAGATCGATTGATACCCAATTAGGATCTATTCTGTACATATCTAAAAATCTCTTTACTTGAGATCTGAATTCATTATCAACCCTGCCTTCACTTAAATCACCTAAATGTGGTGATAAGACCAAGTCTCCTTTATTTAGTAAACAAAATGTACTTTTTATTTCTGCACCTAAACCTATTCCGTATTGTTCATTGTCAAAACCTGGGGGAAGTTTTATTGGAGAGGGAGCAAAACCTCTAGCTCTTCTATAGGTAACTAATTTTTTACGATTTATTTGAATAACGGAATCGTCCAATCTATTAATAATTTTTCTCTCGTGCCAAAAAATATAATCAACTATTCCATTTAATCTTTCTCTTACTTCTTCGACTGATATACATTGAGGTTCATCACTCAAATTTGCAGAAGTCATTAAAAGTGGGAAATCTATTTCATGAAAAAGTAATTTATGTATAGGAGAATATGGCAACATAAAACCTAATCGTTTTTGTCCGGGAGCAATATTCGTTGGTAAATTATCAAAATTTCTTTTTTTTAATAAAACAATCGGAGATTCTGAGGAAATCAGAAGTTTGTTTTCACTCTGTGTGACAAAACAATATCTTTTAATCATTTCAATATCTTTTCCCATAACGGCAAAAGGTTTTTCGTATCTATTTTTGAGTAATCTTAATTTTTCTATAATTCCATAATTTTTCGCATTACATGCTAAGTGAAAACCTCCAATACCTTGTATAGCAATTATTTTATCATTCAAAAATAAATTTTTAATTTTATCTAACTGTTCCCATATCAATTCTGGTTGTCTTTGATCTGTAAATTCAGAAATTTTTTCTAATGTTACTTTAGGTCCACATTTGTCACATGCAATAGGTTGAGCATGAAATCTCCGGTCTTCTGGATTCTCATATTCATTTTTACACTCTTTACACATCTGAAAACGACTCATACTCGTTCTAGATCTATCGTAAGGAGTATTATAAATTATTGAAAACCTTGGACCACACTGTGTACAATTGTTTAAAGGGTAGCCATATCGTTTATTCTTAGTATCAAATAATTCATCAGTGCAATCTGAGCATATTGCTAAATCTGGTAAAATATTTACTGCATTACCTTCAAGTTTACTTTTTATTATTGAAAAAATTTTAGGTGTATCAACATCTTTAATAAAAGTTTCATTAATCTTTTCTATATAAGCTGCTTTAGGTAAATTATCTTTTAATAATTTTTTAAAATTTGAATGCTTTTCTTTTGACGCCCAAAGTTCGACTACTGCACATTCATGATTATTATAAACTCTACCATTTAACTTTAATAATTTNGCTACNTTCCAAACAGTTGGCCTAAAACCAACTCCTTGAGTTTTTCCAAAATAACAATATTTTTTACCAAATAACATATTTTTATTCATTTTTTAAATCTTATAAATTTTAGATATTGAAATTGAATAATTAACATTATTCATTTATATTATTATATAATATTAGTTTTAATTAATTATATTAAATCAATCTATATATTACTGTTTACAATACTTGATTGTAATCTAAAAAAATTATGGTGATAATTTAATCAGCTGTAAAGAAGTATGAATAATAAAACAATCCAATATAAAAAAAGATTCAAAAATGAATAAAATGAAACGAGGTCCCAAAGCCCGTGAGATTTCTAAAGAGCTTTTAGGGAGAGTAGAGCAATTAGCAACAAGAGGCTTAAGTCAGAAACAAGTCTGTCATGCCCTAGGCTTCAGTGAAACATGGTGGCATGCTAAAAAACAAGAATTTTCGGAATTAGGGGAGTTCTATAAAAAAGGCCAGGCAAAGGGTCTTGCTAAGGTGTCTAATGCTTTATATGAACAAGCACTAAGTGGATCAACAGGAGCAGCGTGTTTTTATTTAAAAAACCGAGATCCAGATCGATGGTCTGATGTGAAGTCTGTGAATGCTTTGCAGATCAATGTAGGCAAGATGACAGACACACAGTTGCTGGAGGAGTTGAGGTCTGATCCAGCTACAATGCGATCACTTTTATCAATGCTTCCTNAATTATCTGAATCTTAAATTTTACTTTTTTATTCCATAGTTAGGATAACAACTATGGAACGCTCCAGACATTGCAATCGCTGGTCTTGAGAAGCATTACATATCATTCCATAGTTATTTTAAATTCACTTGAAAAGTCTGAAATTACTGTTGTTGGATATAAAACATATTAAATGTGCTTTCAACTATGGAACGGTATTTTACACCTTTCAATCCTTTGACATTACTTACCAAACAGTATTCCATAGCTGTGTGACTAACTATGGAATATTGAGATCATTTTCAAATTGAAGACCATATTTTTTTGTGAAACTTATCTGGCACTCTTTTAAGGAAGGAAATTTAAATACACGAGGCTGTCCTGAGGATCTTGATGTTTCCAATTTGGGTAAAAGTTTTTTTATCTGTAGCCCAAATCTTTGAGCTGACCATGCACGATGTTTGTAATTATGTTCTTTTGCGTGTTGGTTGAAATTTTCTAATAGATGAGATTTCTGAACTATATTTATTTCATCAATTTTCAAAACTTGATCATGAATGATCGTATCTGCATTGTTCAATAATGAATACCACCACTCCTCAAGAGGTTGCATAGAAAGCAGTTTTTGTTCTTGTCTGGCAGGTGTATCTGGAAATTCACGTACTTCAAAATCTGAAAGATCAAATTGCTGCAACACATTAAGGAGAGCCTCTGCACCTCCATTCTTTTTTTCATTTTCAACTTCTTTAAAGAATACGTGATCATTTAGCCTCATTTCAGAGACATCGAGAACAAAATAGCGTCGATCAGTTAATGAAACAGGAGCAGCCCACTCTGAATTGGTTTGAAGCATCAATCTGATAAAACTTTTGATCTGAAATGAGTCTTTACCTTTGAATTCACAAATCGTTGTTGGTTCTGTAATCATTTCTTTCAACTTTGCTTCAGCTCTTTTATCTCCTCCCCATACAGCCTCATCTCCTAAGAGAAACAAACATTTCTTTTGGTGAGCATTAAAATTTCCATGTAAGTGTCTTCCTTCAGTTACAGTTGTGAAATGATCACCTAGCAAAGAGCCAAAGTATTTTGCAAAAACACCTTTTCCAACACCTTGCCAATCAGATCTAAGAACAATTGCAACACCAGGTTTCTCATAAGGTTTCTGAATGATATGCGCTAACCAGGACCAAAGATATTTAGACCACGAATCGTTATCAGAACAAATAACGTCTTCTAGAAGCTCGTGAAATTTCGGAATATCTTCAAGACCACCTTTTGGCTTAACAGCAAAACCTTTCCATAGATTGAATGTTCCGGCAGGAGTTGATGTGCCTGGTAGGAAATCAATTTGTTCATATTGGCGTCTTTCAGGGTGACTCAACCACCAAAGAGAGCGTGTTTTATCATTAATTTCCGATTTGTTTTGAAGAAGCGTATTGAAATCCGATTTAGAATAATAATCGTCAGTACTCTCTTTCATAATAGATATACGGTTTCCAATAGTTACCACTGCAAATTCTTTATTCATTTCAAAGAGCACTTTTTCTGAATCCCCTTCCACACTATTTAATTGATTAGCGTCGTTTAGTTTGTACTCTTCAATGAACTGGGATGGAGTCAAAGCATTTTCAGCCAATTGAAGTAATTTGCTAGATGAGTTTTCAGCAATATCAAACCAATCTGATAAGTCTCCTCCCTCCTTGATACCTGGTAATGGCATTATCTTTATACTTTTGCTTACTGATGAGATTTTTCCTGCAATCCTCTGAACACCTCTGAATCCTGCTTCATCGTTATCAGGAATTAATATTACGTCAGCAGCTAGGAAATACTTTTCATATTCAGACCGCCACTTTCCTGCTCCACCAACAACTGTAGTACAGTTCAATCCTTCTTTATTTCCACGATCAGCATCTTTTTCACCCTCTACAAAAAAAACTTTCTCACCCCTTTTAATGGTTAATAACAAATTTTCCAAAAGATATGGGACTCTTTGGACACCTTTTAAAGTGTATTTGCCGTCTGCACGGCATGGCCGAAAATCTTTAGGATTGTATCGCACGACCTGATAGAGCAATTTGCCTCCTTCAGAACGATAATCATATCGGCAAACTTCTTGTCTTCTCTTTTTGGGTTTGGAATTTTTTGTATTGAACTGATTGATATTCATATTCAAAGCACTAACTATTGCTTTAAATGAACAACCAGCATGACAATTGAGTAATATTTTCTGATCAGTGAGTTTGACACTCAGTGAAGGATTTTTATCATTATGTGCGGGGCAAAGTGCTGTGGCTTTACCAGGAACAGATTCTTTTGCTTGATTAAGTCTAGAAATCAATCCCTTCCAAACTAAATCTAGATCAGCCATAGGAGTTCATAGATAAGAGTTTGAAAAGAAAGTCATTCAACATTCTTAGATCGAACTGCACTGAATGACTCGCCGTTTTCCCTGATCCAGTCGATGAGCTTTGACTCATCTACAAGCCATCGGCGTTTACCGAAACGGATAATTGCTCCAGATTCCTGGAGGGAATCTTTTTGATGAAAAATCAACCAGCGGAGATTAACCGGGCAGCGTCCTGACCTTTCAAAGTCAGCAGCAGGTATAAGTGGTAGGAAAGTTTGTAATGGAGTCATAATGCCTCATTTGTGTTGATGTGGCTTTATTGCCAATTGTTGAGGTCATCATAACTATGGTGAAAGTGCTCATACACACATAATATGGCGCATTTAAAATGCGCTAAAATGTGCGCTATCTGATTTGATCAAGAATAGCATCGATCTTATCTAATTTATTATACTCGTGCATTCCTCCTCCCAAATCCTTTAGGGGTTGACCATTTACTGTGAAATGTTTTTCAAACGATGAGGGATAATTAATTAAATCAATTGCTTTAAGACGTCTGAGAAGATGCTGCAGCTCATAGGTATTCTTTTGCCAATCAATTGGTTCTGATTTGATTTTTTCCAGGGCATTATTGTCAAAATGTTCCAACCATTCATCAGATTTAAGAATATATTTTTGTTCAAAAAGAAGATTAGCAAGTAATAATAGTTTATCTTTTTCCCCTAACCATAAAATACAATTTTCACCTTCTATAAATTCTATTTTATTATCCAATGATTTTGGGAAGTAAGGATCAATACCTAGGTCAGCATTTAATCGGTTAAGCGATCTGATTAGACGGCCAGAAATTTCATTAAAATCACTTTCCTTAAATAAATTTTTATTATCATAGTGTAAATTGTTTATGACTTTTTTTAGTATCTGAGCTTTCTCATTATCAGTCGGCACGTTTGGATAACAATAATTCCCTTTCCAATGAAGTTGTTTTGACAATCTCAATGCAGACCATAATTTTTTCCCTTCAGAAGTTAGTTGATTATCATCTTTAGTTTTTTCTTCAATTCTTAATTCCTCTGAAAGACGATCAGCATAATCTTCTAATTCTTTATCTAAATTCTTCTTCCCCATCTTTTTTTAATTCTTCATTCAAAGATTTACCGATTCCATCGTCCTAGTTAATTCTCCTCTTAAATGTTCTGGACTCAAGTGACTATATCTTTGGACCATTGCTAATGTTTTATGTCCAAGGATTTCTGCTACAGTCCTCATATGGACACCGGCCATAATTAAATAACTGGCTGCTGAATGCCTAAGATCATGGAATCGAAAGTCTTCAATGTCCGATTCCTTAAGTGCTTTTTTCCAACTCTTTTCAAATAAGACTGGATGTTTAGGATTCTTGCCTGGGAAAACAAGATCTGTATCAAGTCTCCTAATTTTTCCCCATTCTCGTATTAGNTCCAATCCACGACCAACCAAAGGTACAGATCTAATTGTCCCATTTTTGGTTTCTCGGAAAATTACTGTTCCAATTTGAACATTTACATCACCCCAACGAAGCCAGCGGATTTCATTTTTTCTAGCTCCTGTTGAAAGAGCTAAAAGTACAATTATCAATAGTTCTTTTGCATTAGAATTTTCACATGAAATCAGAAGTCTTTCTCTTTCATCATCTGTCAAAAATCTTGTCCTTCCTCTCGGTTCAGAAAGTTTTCTTACCTTGGAACAAGGATTAGTGTCAATCCAACCAAACTCTTTTACTGCCATGCTGTAGGCTGATGAAAGAGCTGCCACATAACGATTAGTGCTACTTTTTTGAAATCCTTTTTTAAGGAGGCCATCTCGTGATCGTGAAATTTTATCTGGAGTAATATCTGCCAATTTGTGTTCTCCAAGTTGGCTAATCCACCATTTTAGTTGAGGACCGTAATTGAGTTTGGTTTTGTCTTTAAGAGAAGGATGATCAAGAAACCTTTCAATAAGGTCACTAAGAGTATGTTTTTTAGCTGCATTCTTGGTGAAGTGCTTGCCGTCTCTTATGGATGCCTCAACACTTTGAGCCCAAATTTTTGCTTTAGTCAGACTTTTGAAAGAAGCACTCTCAATACCTCCATCTTTGATTCGAATCTGGACTTGATAACTGGAGCCATTTTTTCCATCTCGTTTTCTGATGGTTGCCATACATTATCCTTTTGGACTTTCTGTCTTTTTATTCTGGGATATACAATAAATTACTAAATCAACCAAAAATAGACAATATGATTAATATTCCTGAGCTCTTACACTAAAATACTAATAAATTCAGTATTTTGATAAGATGATTTCATTTGATGTCACATTTTTGTCACACCTAGTGCTAAAATAAGCACTTTTAGAGCTATGCAATGATTGAAACTAGAGGAAGATTGGAAGTACCAAAAGAAACCAATAAATCATTCTATTTAACTAGAATTGTTGGAATTGATTGTGACAAATTTGTGACAAATCAATTGAAGCAACAATATTTAGCTGACAAAGAATAGGTATAAAATACTGATTTATATGGTATTTTGATGGCGCACCCGGAGCGATTCGAACGCCCGACCTTCTGAACCGCAATCAGATGCTCTATCCAGCTGAGCTACGGGTGCCTGAAGGAGAGGAACATCATGATGCCTGCAATCCTCTCAAAGGTCAATAGCAACCCCATCCGATAGATTCACTCCCGGAGGATTTCAATCCTCTTCCCGGTTTACGGTTTCCGGGGAGAAGGCGGGAATGCAAACCGAACAATAGTGTGAAGGTTGATCGAAGGGATTGGAATAGCGCACACGACTCCCCCCTTTGACGAGGATCGACTGTTTCGCTTCCAGCACATGGGTCTGCCCATCGACCTCAACCTGCATCTTCCCGGAATAGACAAGGGTGTATTCATCGAATTCCGGAGTCTGAAACGGTTCTGTCCATCGCGGCGGAGCTTCCATTCTGGCAAGGCTTAACTGATCCCCGCCCTGACTTGCNTTTCCAAAGTGTTCTTCGATGATCTTGTCGTCCCCGGTGGGAACACGAAAAGGGTTTTTCTGGAGAATCATGCTGATGCCTCGACGGGGTTTTTGCTTTCATTCCATTTTTCCAGGAGTATTCTCGGGTCTCCGGAAGCCAGCATCTGCCGGTCATGATCGGGACGTTTGGCGGTCAATTCGATGACGTAGCCGTTGGGATCCCTGAAGTAGATGGAGTCAATGAACCCGTGATCGGAAATTCCCCGGCATTCCATTTCAGAATTCTTGCCGATTTCAAACATCTTTTTTAAATGGTCCTGTTCCACTTCAAGGGCAATATGCAGGTCAAAATCCCGTTGATCCTTGAACTCAAACGGAGTTTCAGGATCATCGAAAAAGGCCAGAAAGGAACCGTCTCCCATCTTGTAGAATGTGTGAAGGACCTTGGTTGGCCTCCCGGTCTTGGTGGAGCTGATTTCCAGTGCTCCCGCCAGTTCGAGGCCGAGAAAATCCTCATAGAACTTCCTGGTTTCCTCGGAATCCCTGCAACGGTAGGCATTGTGGTGGAGTCCTTTGATCATGGGATTTACCTTGCTGAAAGATGTACAAATGAAAGTCATGCTACTCCAATTCCTACGTCCTGTCCAAAAAAACGGTTCCGCATTGTCATTGAGTGATTGAATGGAGTAATGCAGGCCAGGTTTGGTTTTGCTATCTTAATCTCCAAANAACACCTGATACTCAACTGCATCCTGAATCNGAANATGAAACAAGCTCGTCCCCGTTTTCTGATCCTCTGTTTCGATGCCCTTCGCCCGGACATGGTTTCCGAAGAAACGATGCCGAACCTGCATCGCTTTGCTCGTGAGGGTGTTAGGTGCAAACGACACCGTGCNGTCTTTCCATCCGAAACCAGGGTCAATCAGGCTTCCCTGGTAACAGGCTGTTATCCGCAAAAGCATGGAATTGTTGGGAACAAATTCTTCGACCCGGTTGCCTCTCCGGGGAAGCTTTTTAATACCGGAGACGAAAACCAACTCATGGAAGGAGACCGGAGACTTGGGGGAAAACTGGTCGATGTTCCGGTATTGGGTGAATTACTGGCAGAGCATGACCTGAGTCTCGCAACCCTCAGTTCGGGAACTCCGGGAGGCGCAAGGATGCTGAACCATAAAGCGGAATCACTGGGAACTTTCCGTTTCGCTCTCCATCGCCCGGATGCTTCAGTGCCCCGAAATGNNNTTGCGGAAATGCAGGANAAGCTCGGTCGCGTTCCGGAACACCAGATCCCAAGCCTGGAATGGCTGACCTATTCCACCAATGCCTACCTGAATTATATCGAACCTGTGCTGAGCCCGGATGTCTGCATCCTCTGGTTTTGCGAACCAGACAACAGCTACCATTTCCGGGGACTGGGCAGTCCGGAAAATCTGCAGGCTCTGAGNCGTGCCGATCAGGAATTCGGAAGGATCCTGGACTGGCAACATTCACAAAATGAAGAATCCCCACTGCAGATCATCACCTTTTCGGATCACGGTCAACTCACTGTCTGTGGAGAAACAATCAACCTTCAGGGGTGTCTCCAGGAAGCAGGATTCACCGTTGGGGAACCTCCCGGAAAAGATGTTGACGCTGCGGTGGCAGTGGACAGCGCGGGTGGAATTTATGTCCGAGACTCTGATCCGGTATTAACCGGAAGAATCGTCGAATGGCTTCAGCAACAACCCTGGTGNGGTCCTGTTCTGACCCGNAACGGAGAAAAGTCCCTNAAACTNGAAATGGCGGGANTGGACCATCCNCGGGCTCCCGATATTGCGCTGGTGCTGAAAAGCAATGACTCGGAAAATGAATACGGCATCCGCGGAGGCTGCATGAATAACTCCTCCTTTTACCCTGTGGGAGGCGGGCTCCACGGCGGTTTGAATGCTCTTGAACTGCAAAGCTGGATGGCTGCCAGGGGGAGTTGTTTCCAGAATGAGTCCCAATCAAAACTCTCTTCGGGAATCGTCGATATCCTCCCAACCATTCTTCACCTGCTGGATGTTCCAGTGCCGGAACATGTGCAGGGCAGGGTGCTTCACGAAATTATTTCTGAATCCTCAGAATGTTCTATCCCAGAAATGAAAAGGGTTACCCATGAAGCACAAGGGNCAGGAGACTATCAGNCAAAGCTTGAGGTTACTGAATTNGGNGANCATTTCTATCTCGAACAAGGNTGGGTGGAAGAAGGCCTGAAATGAGTATTTTCNAAACCCCTCATCCGCCCTTACGGGCACCTTCTCCCCGANGGAGAAGGTATTTTCAATTTCTTNGAGAATGGTTGAAACAGTAATTTTAGACAAGGAAGCCATTCGGATAGAAGGGCAAAAATCTATTTTTTGGTGGTCACAACAAAGTCATTGACTCAAGAAAAAATNTGAGAGGCNGCGNAAAAAANTTATGAATTGCTTTGAAAAAGACTCCTCTCATTTGAAACGTCGTTTCTGTCATTCTGCGTGAAGCCTTAGGCGTAATCGCAGAATCCATTGACAGGATATTGGACCCACGCCAAGTGTGAGAGGTGGACCTTCGAAGTCGGCGGGCATAAGGCTNAANNGANTNNTTTCCNGAACCCCTCATCCGCCCTTACGGGCACCTTCTCCCCGAGGGAGAAGGTTTTATCTCGTATGGGGAAGTGGTTGTAACTGCAGCTTCTGGCAAGGCGGCCAATCTTCCAGAAAATAACGGGAAGAGGAAAAANGATTAAAACTTAATTCAGTTTTTTTAAATTTTTATACGGTTTCCAACTGAATGAAANTTCAGCCGAAATGCACGGAGACCTTGAGNGCTTCTTCNTCCACAGGCCGGTGNGCCACTTCCATCGCCTGATTGATGTCTTCNATCGGGTATCGGTGACTGAGTAACGGAGAGACATCGATCTTCTTTTGATGAATGAGGTCCAAGGCTTCACGGAATGAAGGAGATCCCGGTTCATCCTGCGCTCCATAGGTGGTCACCGCCCGAACCCTCTTTCTGAAAAACTTGGCGAAACTGAAAGGAATGTTCTCATCCACTGAGGGCAACCCGAACCAGTGAACTTCCCCATCTATGTTAACCGCCTCCACGGATTGGAGCAGGGTTTGGGACTGCCCGACTGCTTCCACCACATAATCCGCTCCCTTTCCCTGGGTATGATCCATCACCACCGTCAGTAAATCATCCTGTCCGGCATTGATACAGATGTCGGCACCATACTGTTTGGAAACCTTAAGTCTTGCATCGGAAAGATCGGAAACGATGATTTTCGAGGCCCCGGCCCTTTTTACAAGGTACGTCCAGAAAAGCCCNGCCGAACCCTGACCGATCACCACTGCCGTTTTTCCTGCAATGTCACGAGGATGCTGGTTCATCGCATAAATTACGGTTCCGAACTGCTGGGCCATCATCAATTCAGGTCGGGAAACATCGGATTCCGGAAGAGGCAGGCAGTATTTGGCATCGATCCGTTGATACTCGTTGAAACCCTCACATCTGGTGGTGTTGGGGAAAGTCAACACATGGGTCCCCTCCTGAAGCTGTTCCGACTGGCTTTCCACCACCAGCCCAATCCCTTCATGTCCTGGATAACCATGGGGACAGGGAAGTTCATGATCCATCAAAGCCCCCATCATCACNCGGTGAAGATCGCTTCCGCAGATCGAAGCCATCTCCGTCTGAACTCTTACATTTCCTGGCTCCAAAGGCCCCATCTCAATTTCTTCGCAGTCCATACGGCCGATTTCCACCAGCCTGGCAGCTCTCATTTTACTCATGATTCTCTTAAGGTTTGATTCGGTTGAAGATGCGACAGGAGAGCATAAAAAGAAGATCAATTGAAGAACAAACTATGACTCCTGGGATTTTTTTGATGACTATTTTCGTCTTCCAAACTNNGGNCAGAAAGTGACGGCAAANCCGGNAGACCTGTTTTATTTCCCAAAAGGAAGTGTCATCACCTTTTCCACTCCGGATTTTGGAGTAGGNTTCTTCTGCGGACAAAGANNNGAGGACGAAGCTTAATCAGGAAGCAAGCCTGGAGGAAACCATGTTTTGCAGAACCTTCCAGGCTGCTTTCAAGGCATCAGGGTTGGCTTTGCCCTTTCCGGCAATATCGAAAGCAGTTCCGTGAGCTGGAGTCGTAACCGGAACAGGAAGCCCTCCAAGCACGGTCACGCCATGATCGAACCCCATCAGTTTCATCGCGATCTGTCCCTGGTCATGATACATCGTCACCACCGCATCAAACTCACCGCGCTGAGCCCTGACGAAAATCGTATCGGCAGGATGCGGTCCATCCGCCTTGATCCCAAGCTGTTGAACTTGTTTTACCGCCGGTTCAATGATGTCGCCTTCCTCGGTGCCGAAATTCCCCCCGTCACCGGCATGGGGATTAAGTGCCGCCACACCAATCCGGGGCACAGAAATACCGGCATCCAAAAGGGTCTGATGNGCCATNTTGACNGCATCGAGGATACCCTCTTCTGTAATCAGGGAAGCNACGTCCTTCAAAGGAATATGAGAAGTAACCCTTGAGGTCCAAAGTCCTCCGGTGGTGTTCAGTTCACAGCAATATCCCTCATGCTCCAATTCATCGGCCACGAATCGCAAATCATCCTCATGAGTATTTCCACCAAGCCTGAGGGATTCCTTGTTCATCGGTGCGAAACAAAAACCGTCCAACTCGCCTGATTTACACAGTGCCGAAGCCCTGCGGAAAGAATCGAGTGCATAACGGCCGCAGGTTTCACTTGCCTCTCCAACACGGACCCCGTCCATCTGCAGTTCGGGGCCCTGAAGCATGCCGATGCCTCCATCGGGAATTTCACGGATATTTTGGACAAGCGGTGCTTCAAGCTCGATTCCGGCAATCTTCTTTCCGTTTTCAAAAAGGGACGGTTCTCCGATCAGGACCACCCGGTTGGATTCCCTTCCGGACCGTTCCTCGAGCAACTTCGCGCAGAGTTCAGGGCCGATTCCGCTGGGATCACCCAGCAAAAGCCCAAGTTTGGAATATGACATTTTGAATTTTTAAATTATTTTTTTGTTCCTCAAAAAATCAGGACTGATTCAAATTCGAGGATTCTTGGTTATTTTCTCCGGGTCAACATCCCGAAAATCATCGGCCCGCAGAGACCGAGGACTGCCAGGATCAGAAACAACGCTGCCAAAGGTTGGGTTAAAATCATCCACCACTGGCCTTCGAACATTTTCAGAGAATTTTGAAGGTTGGTTTCCACCATCTCCCCAAGGATAAAACCCACCGCAATCGGTGCGACGGCAAATCCATGGCGTCTGGCAAAAAACCCGATGGTCCCGAAAATCAGAACGATCCAGACATCCATTAAGGCCGAACTGAGGGAATACGAACCCACCACNGCAAAGGCAAATACGATGGGCCAGAGGATGGAGATCGGAACCAGGGAAATCCTTGCAAAGAGTTTTGCCGCGTAAAGCCCCATCACCAGAAACATCACGTTTGCCAAAATCATGGCTCCAAAAATCTGGTAGACCTTGTCCACCTGCTCGGTAAAAAGATAAGGCCCGGGACGCAAGCCATGGACCATCAGACCGACAAGGATGATGGCCGTAGTTCCACTTCCAGGAATGCCAAGAACCATTGTCGGAACCATTGCTCCGCCTGTGGCTGCATTGTTTGCTGATTCGGCACCTGCGATGCCCTCAATCGAGCCTTTGCCGAATTCCTCCTTGTTTTTGGACCATCTTCGGGCTTCAGCATACCCGATCATCGAAGCCACGGTTGCTCCTTCGGCAGGCAGGATACCGATGAAGGTTCCTATCCCGCAGGAGCGCACGATGGTTTTCCAGATTTTCTTATAATCCTCGATGGTCGGCAGTTTCACCGCTTTCATGGTTATCGCACTGGCAATCTGGTTCGCTTTTTTGGATTGAACCAGCAATTCCGACATTGCAAAAAGCCCAATGAAAACAGGAACGAAGGACAAGCCTTCATAGAGATCGTAATTGCCGAACATGAAGCGCTCGATACCGGTAGTCGGCTCAGCGCCGATGGTGGCCACCCAAACTCCAAACACTCCACCAATCAGGTTTTTGNTNGCTCCNCCGGAACTNATGCTNGCCANCATCGAGAGTCCAAAAAGGGTCAGAGCAAAAAATATTCNGGCGGTCTGAAATGATAGGCAACCCTCGCCAGCATCGGTGCGGCAATGCAAAGCACAATCACGGAGAAGATGCCCCCGACNGTGCTGGAAACGACAGCCACTCCCAACGCTCTTCCGGCTTCTCCTCGCTGAGCCAGAGGGAAACCATCGAAAGTCGTCGCGGCTGCTGCAGAGGTTCCCGGTGTGTTGATCAGGATGGCGGTGATCGATCCGGCAAAGGTTGCCGAAACATAAATGGTGGCAAGCACGGTGATCGCATGCACAGGAGTCATGGTCANCGTAAACGGGAGCAGCAATGCAGCGCCTGTGGTTGCACCGATTCCGGGAAGCACTCCAATGATCACCCCGATGATTGTCGTGGCAAAAATCAGCAAAAGAAGAAAAGGGTCCAGAATCACTGAACTCATTGCCTGAAGCGCTTCCAGCATGACTTTCTTTCTTTATCCGTAATACCAGTCGAGAATGATCCCGCGGGGAAAACGGATCATCAGCACCTGATCAAATAATACAAAAATCAGAAACGGAGTCACCAACGCGGTGGAAAGTGCAACGGGAATCCTTTTTTCTCCCCAGAGGATGCACATCAGAAACATCACCACCGCAATTGCCAGGAAAAAATCCGCAGCAACGGTGAGTCCATAAAACACGATCAACAAAATNATAGTCCCCCAGGTATGGAACGGCTCAAGGGGGATGGATGCGGGAGGATTTTTATAAAACTGGTAAGTCAGCAACCCGATCAGGATCAGATTGATCACCATCAGAAAGATGGGAAAAGCACGCGGCTGCATGCTGTGCCCGACGATCATCGGGGGAGATAGATCCAACTGAAGGGAAAGATAGATCACGACGCAGGAAAACACCGTGATTACTCCGGGAACGATCCAGTCGCTGGTTTTCATGGAAATAGGTGCTTCCTTGCAGAAGCACCATTTAGGAGTTGAAAGTAACTTCTAATTCATCAATCCCATTTCCTTGAGTGCAGGACCGAACTCTCCGACCATGGAGCGGATCTGCTCACCCCAAGGTCCGGAAGGCTGGGGAGAAGTCTCATCCAGTCCGGAATTCATCAGGTAAGCCTGATAAAGGGAGTGCTTCATCGCTTTCATCATTCCGGCTTCCATCTCGGCACGACGNGCCTCGGAAACTCCGGCATGGGTCACAAAACCNCTTGTCGTGGAAAGAACAAGGTCGATGCCGAGCTGTTTGGCAGTTTTCGCTTTAGGAATCGGAGCCATCCCCTGATGGGCGAGGATCACGAGCGGACAAATATCCCCTGCCTCGACGGGTGCAGCAGCTTCAGAGAGATTCAATGTGCCTACATCCACGGCTCCTGCAACCAGTTGGGTCGCCAATTCACCACCCCCCTTGAAAGGAATGTAAGTCGGCATGGGCTGGCCAAGACGCTTTGCCCAGAGNAACACGGTCAGGTGATCGATGGTTCCTGTCTGGGTTCCGCCAAATTTTATTTTGTCGCCATTTCGCATTCCGGCAACAAACTGCTCCGGAGTCTTGTAGGGGCTGGTCTTACAGTTGACCATCAGGATTTGGGGGTCATTCGTCCCACGGGCAATCGGTGCCATTTCATCAACGGTCAGACTCGTCTTTCCTTTCGCCATGGTGATCGCGTGTCCCACGGTAAAAGTCATGATCGAGTTTCCGTCGGCCGGACGCGTCTTGAAATAATTCATTGCCGCTGCTCCGCCGCCGCCACGCTTGTTGACCACAACCATGTCCTGCTTCAGCGTCCTTCGTGCACGGATCATCATCATCCGTGAATTGACGTCGGTTCCACCTCCTGCACCCGCATGGGTAATCACTTCAATCGCTGGCTTCGCCAATGTCATCATCGGAAACACCGAAAGCAACATTGTTCCGGCAAGCAATATCGACCCNGCTTTTAAGCATTTTTTTGCATTCAACATTTCTCCTTCTCCTACTTGGAAAGGTTAAAAAAAGAACACCTGACAAGGTGCTGTTTGACTTGACGCAACATTGAATACAATATACAAAAATTTGAGTCAAACTTTTTTTCTTATTTTTCATGGAACCCATTCACCGTCAGCCTTTAGCGCTCCAAGTAGCATCCCGAATCAGGGATCTGATTGCGACAGATCAATTCCCCCCAGGCACCCCTTTGAAGGAGGTGAATCTCTGCAAACAGCTTTCGGTTTCCCGGACACCGCTTAGGGAAGCTTTAAAACAATTGATTGCCGAAGGCCTGGTGGAACAGATCCCTTATCGGGGCGTGGTGGTTTGCAATCCCGACCAGGCTTCGATTGAACAGATGCTGGAACTTTTAGGGGCACTCGAAGGGTTTGCCGGGGAAATGGCTTGCTTGCGGGCAACTCCGGAAGAGATCGATGCAATCCGTGTTTTGACGCAGCAAATGCATGAAACTTATGAAAAAGATGAGCGCCTTTCCTATTACAAGATCAATCAATCCATCCACCGTTCAATCGTTGAATTTTCCAAAAACGGGGAGTTGATCAGGTCTCATGAAAGGCTAAATTCCAGGCTTTATCGCATCCGTTTTCTTTCGAACCGAAGGACCGACCGATGGCACACGGCGATTGAAGAGCATGATGCGATTCTTCGAAACCTCGAGCAGCGCGAAGGATTAAAACTTAATAAATTGTTACGGGAACACCTGGGCCATACCTGGACCAAAGTGAAGGATCTTTACGATTCCTGAAAAAAAGAAACACCAACCATTCAGAAGTTCTTATCATGAGCAAAAATTCAAACAAAATCAGTTACCAAGGAGTATTCCCCATCGCTCCAACCCCTTTTCAAGAAGACGGAAGTCTCGACCTTGATTCCCAGAAACGGGTGCTGGACTGCATGATCGATCAGGGTGTGGACGGCATCTGCATCCTCGCAAATTATTCCGAACAGTTTCTGCTTTCGGATGAAGAACGGGACATCCTGCTTGAGCTCTGCCTGAACCATGTGGCAGGAAGGGTACCTGTGATTGTGACCTGTAGTCATTTCAGTTCAAGAATTGCTTGTGAAAGGGCAAAGAAATCCGAAGCTGCAGGAGCAAAGATGTTGATGCTGATGCCTCCCTATCATGGTGCGGCTTTGAAGGCAGACGAGAAGGGGATCTATGAACATTTCCAGCAGATCTCAGAAGCGGTTTCCATTCCGATCATGATCCAGGATGCTCCTTTAAGCGGAGTCTCGCTTTCTGTGGATTTGCTGGTGAAAATGGCACGTGAACTGGATGGGGTCAGCTGTTTTAAGATCGAGATGCCTGGAACTGCAGACAAACTGAGAAAATTGATCGAATCCGGTGGCAGCGCGATCGAAGGCCCCTTTGACGGTGAAGAATCGATCACACTGATGGCAGACCTGGACGCAGGAGCAACAGGAACCATGCCCAGCGCGATGATCCCGGATCTGATCAAACCGGTGGTCGAGCATCACCTTGCAGGCCGNCGGGAACAGGCCGCAGAACAATATGGAAAGATTCTGCCTTTAATCAATTACGAAAACCGTCAATGCGGTCTCCGCGCAACCAAAGCACTGATGTTGGAAGGAGGAGTGATCACTTCGGACAGGGTCAGACATCCCATGCCTGCTCTTCCTCCGGAAAGCCGGAAGGGGNTGCTGGAACTCGCCAAAGTTCAGGAACCGGTTGTTCTAAGNTGGGGGAAATAAAAAACGGGTATTTCCTTCAGACCACGTTTTTTGAACGCAATCGATCTATCTCTGAAACCTCCAACCCCAGTTCGGNNAGGATTTCATCGGTGTGCTCTCCCCTTGCGGGGGGATGCCTTTTGATGCTGCTGGGAGTCCGTGTGAGATTCATCGGTTGACCCACCAACTGGGTTTTGCCGAAATTCAACGATTCTGCATCTTGGGCAATGTTTAAGTGCTGGACCTGGGGATCATCGAACACTTCATTGATTTGGTAAATGGGTCCACAGGGTACCTCCCTTTTTTCGAAAAGATCGACCCATTCCCGGGTGGATTTCTTGAGGGTCACTTTTTCAATTTCCTGATTCAGNAGTTCCCTGTTTTCGGACCGTGAAGCACTGTCCTTGAAATTGGGATCCTTCAACCATTCTTCCTTACCGAGGGTTTCAACAAAACGACCCCAGATCGTTTCTCCTGCCACTGCCAGGTTGATNGNCCCGTCAGCAGTTTTAAAGACACCCGTGGGGATGCTGGTGGGATGATTGTTCCCTGCCTGTCCCGGTATTTCCCCAGCACATAGCCAGCGAGCCGCCTGAAAATCAAGCATGAACACCTGTGCCTGAAGCAGAGACGTATGGAGCCATTGNCCCTCTCCNGATTGCTGNCGTTCGATCAGAGCCAGCAGGATCCCCTGGGCACAGAAAAGTCCTGCCGTCAGATCGGCGATAGGGATCCCGACCCGCATCGGTCCTCGTCCCGGTTCTCCGGTGATGGACATCAATCCGCCCATTCCCTGGGCAATCTGATCGAATCCCGGTCGTTTGGAATAGGGACCGTCCTGTCCGAAACCCGAGATACTGGCAAGAATGATCCGGGGGTTGCAGGCTTTCAGACTTTCGTAATCGATTCCAAGTCTCTCTTTAACATCGGGACGGTAGTTTTCCACAACCACATCCGAATTTTGAACCAGCTTCTTGAAAACTGAAATTCCCTCTTCATCCTTGAGATTCAAGGTTAAGCTTCGTTTATTTCGATGCAGATTCTGGAAATCCGGACTATCCCTTGAGGCTCCAAGTGCGCCATCGGCCTCGAGGCTAACTGGGATCTCGATTTTGATGACATCCGCTCCCCAATCGGCCAACTGCCTGACAGCCGTCGGGCCTGAACGAACCCGCGTCAAGTCAAGAACCCTTATTCCTGAAAGCACCGTGGAAGCCATGAAATCCTTATCCATTTTTTCTCCAGAATTGTTTGAATTTATAATGCTGCAATTTTTTTACTTGAGTTCGTCCTGGCCGGGTTTTAAAAACTCGTTTTCCTTCAATGGTTGATTTTCAACAAATGTGTTCTGTTTTGTTGGAAGTTCACCTCAAACTATAAGATTCAATTTAAACCAATTTATTTCCTAGAGATATAAACATGAAAGAGACTTTGCGTCAACGAATCGGAGTCGATGTCGGAAGAAGGGTTTCTGGGGAAGAAGCGGTGGAATGAGCAGCTCAGAATGAAGTTTACTTTTTTGATATTCAAACCGATATCGTACCGAACGCCCTGGTTTAACCCAATGAATACTCGACCAAACTTCTATGAGTCGATTGTCAGACTCATGGGAATGCAGAAACAGAATCGGTCTCGATGAATTATCACGGTCTTTTCAAGAATGATGGTGCGCCACAGATCCGTGTGGCGTTGGTTGGTGTGGGTGATTTTGGCGCCACGCTTCTGGACCAATCACGGAATATCGATAAGATCGAGATCAGCGTCATCTGCGATAAAGACGAAATGCGAATGCAAGATGCCATCAGGAACAGCGGCATCAAGCCGCCGCCGATGATGGTGACAGATATCACAGCTGATGGGCTGCCTGCTTTCGATGTGGTGGTCGAAGCTACAGGTCAGCCAGGGGCTGCTGCTGCCATTGCCGAATGGGCAATCGAAAATGGCTGTCATGTGATCATGGCGTCGAAGGAGGCAGGGATCGTTGTGGGCCCCATTCTGAACCATTTGGCAAACCAAAAAGGTGTTGTCTACACGGAGGTCGAAGGGGACCAGCCGAGCCTGCTGATTGGTTTGAACAGNTGGGCGGAAACTCTCGGTCTGGAGGTGCTGGCAGCTGGAAAATCCAGTGAATATGACTTTGTCCTCGAAGAAGACGACACGCTNTGNTGGCGGGAACACAGCCACCAGCATTCAGGGATGCTCGACCTTTGGCAGTGTGATGACGGCGATTGGCAAAGTCTTATTGAAAAAAGAAATGCCGTTGTCGTCAATGCAAAATTCCCAACACGCACCGTTCCTGATTTTTGTGAGCTTGGCGTGGTGGCCAACGGTACCGGCCTTTTCCCTGACAGAGCCGCTCTTCATGCGCCGTTGCTAAGGCCGGTTGAATTGGCGGATGCTTTTCAGGCTCAGAGTGAAGGTGGGTTGTTAGCCAACACGAAGGTCATTGATGTGTTTAACTGCC
>FUFK010017056.1_pt1 | contig 24585 bp, 19 predicted proteins | sample 1021851 | NCBI WGS metagenome assembly FUFK01 (sample SAMEA51879418, study PRJEB19060) | metagenome | reverse complement strand
AGAACTTGAAAAACCGCTTTATGTTCTNTCATAAAATTCTTTCTTGCTAAACTTANATATTTCGAATGTCCATTAAGCAAGCATTTNTCAACCGCNTCCGCNGCATACTTACCTCCTATCATNGCNTAATAGATGCCCTCCCCNGATGAGGGTGCTACTACCCCAGCAGCATCACCNGCAAGTACAACNTTATCTCCATTATCCCACCTCTCCAANGGCTTAAGCGGGATCGGAGCTCCTTCTTTTCTTATGGTTGAACATTTGTCTAGTCCTGCTTGAGTCCTGAGATCGCTGGTAGCCTTCTTCAGGTTAACGCTATTTATCCCTGTTCCCATTCCTACACTCGCCGATTTTCCATGAGGAAAAACCCATCCATAAAAATCAGGCGATATATCTCCATTATAAATAACATCACATCTGTCTGGATTATATTCACTAGTTGCTTTCGGAGCCTCTATTATCTCATGATATGCTATAACATAGGGGATTTTATGCGCGTCCTTGATTGTATTTCTTGCAACATTGGATTTAGCACCATCNGCGCCTATTACATATCTTGTGAGGAGTGTGGAAATATTTTTTGTTGAGTGATTATTAAAATCAACCTTAGTNTATTGTGAATTTTTAGATAATTTTACAAATGTGCCGGTAAACCGTTTTGCCCCACATTTTGCTGCTCTTTCCCGAAGATATTCATCAAAGAATTCTCTATCTACCATCCCTACGTAACCATTTTCTATTGGGATGTCTACTTTCCTATTCGTTGGTGATATCATCCTTGCTGTTTTGATTTTTGCAACTAATTGAGACTGAGGTATTTCAAAGTCTTCAATTAATCTTGGAGGGATAGCACCTCCACAAGGCTTTATTCTTCCTGCTCTATCTATTAATGCGACTTTGAAACCTTTTTTCGCCAGTTGCTCTGCAGCTGTTGCGCCGGAGGGTCCTCCTCCTATAACTGTTATATCATAGATCATNTTAACTCACCGATTGTAGTATGTTTTGATTTTGATCGAGTTCATCCTTTTTAATAATTAATGAACCCAAAAATGCTGCAGCTATAAAAAAACTCGCAGCAGTTAGAAACACTATTCCATATACACTTGGGAGGGAATTCATCATAAGTCCAAGTATATCGACCAAGACTGTGCTAAAAAAAACAGCAATCATAGTTGCATAAGCTTGTGCTGCCCCCCATATCCCCATACGAGTACCCGTGTTGTTACCATCCGAACCCCTACTTGCTAAATGCAGCATAGTTCCCAATATTCCCGCAGTGAACACACCATTAGATATTCCGAAAAGAAAAACAACTGAGTTTAATATACCTGGATCTCTATATGTAAGTCCAAGAAGAGAAATNATAAATAGTGAAAATGCAGAAAAGANGCATCCAGTGATCAGCCAAAATTTTTCTGATCCTAGGCGTTCATTTTTAACAATCGATAAAGAAGCAAATCCAATTCTAAACTTTGAAAGGCATAGGATAATTAAAATAATTCCAATTAATGTCCCAATCTTATGGAATCCATCAAGTTTTGTAGACTCTCCAACCGCAAAGCCGAAGACTTCTCCAGCGAAGGGTTCCAATATTGGATCTTGCATTGAAAAAGCACCCATAGAGATAAAAATAAAAATTGTGAAAAGCCTTGCTTCTCTTTCCATCCATACTTTTTTGATACCTTCAAAAAATGGTTCGTTATAGTTAATAGCATTCGGTGTGCGAACATCTGCATTATTTCGCAGCGTTTTTTCTAAGTTTTTCAAGCTAAGATAGGACAAAATGTTGGTAATTATAGCAAGAGAGGTCGTGATTTTTATGAGCTTTTGATGAGAGTAGGGATCTAATATTATGCCAGCCGTTATACCAGTTATTGCAAGTCCTAATATCATCATAAGAAAGGTGATAGAGGCGGCAAAGCCCTTCTGTGATTTAGAACTATAAGAGGCAAGAAGAGCGAGAAGAGGGGTNCCTGCTGCACCTACCCCAAACCCAATTAGAGTATATGAAAATAAAGCAAGCATTATTCCATATGCGAAATTACTTTCAATTAGAGGTATAGAAGCAGACGCTAGTACTCCACCTATCCCTAAAATTAGCATTCCAAATATTATCCACTGACTCCTGTTTTGAGTTTTATCAGATAAGTAACCCCAATTGACTCTCGTTAACTGNACTGCATAATGAAGAGCAATCAAAAAACCTGCAATCGTTGCTGGTAAAGCTAATTCTACCTTCATTAAGCGATTCAGTGTAGATAAAGGAATAACGACACTTGAACCAATGCAAAGTTGAANTAACCCTAACCTTAAAATCGAAAACCAATTCATTACTACCCCCTAATTTAATTCATTAAATACAATCCATTTGCAGATAACATCATCCCAGCAATATATAAAAGTACTCCGGTCATGTTAAAGAATGGTGTGTTTTTTTCTGGATCNCGAATGAGAAAAATCATTGATAAGGACTGCAGTAGAACGCAAACTGCCANCGNNATGGCTAGAATTAAAGATCCCCAGAAGTAAAANAGAGATATTACTATTAGCTGTGGGAAAAGCATTATAAGGCAAGCTACTAAAGTAGCGGGCTTTCTGCCTAAAATCACAGGTAAAGAATTGATGCCTAAAAGTTTATCTCCCTTGGTNGCTTTGAAGTCATTCATAGTCATTATCCCGTGCGCTCCCAAAGCATACAATGANAGCACTATTAGAACCTCTTTATTGGGCAATGAGATTGTGAAAATAGCNGCGCCAGTAAACCATGGAAGCCCTTCATAACAAATTGCCACGACCCCTGGCCCAAAAATTGCCGATCGTTTCAGTCTTATTGGTTCTAATGAATAAAGCCAAGCGGCTAAGACACCTATAATTGTTGCAAAAAAGATAAGACTTCCGAGATAGTATGCAAAAATGATACTTGTGGCACTCATTATAATGCCGGTAAAAAACCCCCATCNAGCACTCACTCGTCCAGACGGAATGGGTCTCTCTGGTTGATTTATTGCATCGACATGACGGTCACACCAATCGTTTACAGCCTGGCTCATTCCACATACCAATGGTCCGGCAAGTAGAAGACCNGATAATATGAGTATAGTATTATTGCTNTTNAAGGCGCCAACTGACACCACACCGCATAAAAAAGCCCACATAGGTGGAAACCAGGTAACAGGTTTTATAAGTTCAAGAAGCGATATCAAGCTAGGCGTACTGGTAAAATGAGTTTGATAGCTTTTAATCACTGATTTTAGTCCTTAATATCCAAAAGATTATGTTTTCTGAGTTTNACATATAGGCTTTGACGCGACAGACTAAGTAGCTCTGCAGCTGCTACTTTATTGTTATTTGTTAAATTAAGCGCGGTTTCTAAGCATATTCTTTCCGCAATATCTCCGGTTTGGGCTACTAACTCTTTCAACGGAGCACTCCCTACCAATTTTGTGGTTGCCTCCCAGCTATGTTTCTCATTATCGTTTTGTTTCTCAAGCTCAATGTTTGAAGAGTCTCTTAAAATGAACCCATAAAAATCGTCATCTTCATTTGATACCCAAGTCGATGAAATTGTGACAGGAATTTTTGATCCGAAAGTTGTAATAAAGTCAGTTGCATAGTTTCTAATTTTCCCAAGTCTTTTTGAATTATCAGTTAGAATTTTTAAGTCAGTAGTGGCATTTTTGAGAAAGTCGGAAAATGACTTGCCGACAACCTCATCAATATTTGGATTCTCTGTAAGAATTAAAAAGCTCTCATTAGTATCAACTATTTTTCCTGCTTCATTAATAAAGACAAATGCATCTGAAGTTTTTTGATATAGATCAGATAGATAAATTTTTTCTTTGGAATGGCTTGTTCTCTGACTTGATGAACTGGATAACCTTATCAAAGAATGGACACCGTCATTCGAACGAAAAAACGTACCCTTCAATTGTACTTCTTTATTAGTTTCTTTAACGTTTAGATTTAATGCTGTTGAGGGCGTGTTTTTATTTAATGTCTCAAGTTCGCTTAGAATGTCTATGCTTATTCCTTGATAAAATAAATCCTTTAACATCATTTGGTTTAAATCGGCTTTTTCTAAAATTGCNACAGCTTTTTGATTAAAATCAATAAGCTGGCCTGCTTCATCAACAATAATGAAAGCGCTGCCACACTGTTCTAGTATTACTCGATATTTAGTGTCAAATGATCTATACCGGTCATATTCTCTCTCAAATTTTAATTGAGTTTTCATGAGTTCTTGTTGAGCCTGTGCTATCTGGGTCAGATCACGGCCAAAAAGTAGAATTTGGTTATTTACTCCAGTGGGATGGATAGAGTATTGAATTGGAAAGTCATCGCCACCATTTTTAATATGGTTTAGCTGAATAATGTCTTTCTCAATTTTCTCATTTTCGGTGGAAGATAAATTTAAAATTTCTTCAAGTTTAATCCCGCTTTCTTTTGTTATAAAATCTCGAATATTTCTTGTTCGCCAGTGCTCTATGTCACCTAAGTTTTTATTTTCAGTATTGTAAATAACTTCTAAAATGAGGCCAGCTGTGTCAATTAAGAGTGATATATCTGATGCTCGCAAAATTACATCACCGAAAATGTCGGGGTTTAGTCTGACTATCTGATCAGCAGCTCTTACTTTACTCTCTCTCTTGGTCAATGAAGGGATCTCTGACTTAGTATCAAATTTAATAAAAAGTGTAAGCTAAATTTGACATATTGTAAACAAATTTAGACATATTTATCTTAAAAAGTTATTTAACCACTGAGCTTCAATTAACTTTCAGTAAATATTTTATTTCTTTAGGGCTCGGTTGGAATAAGTCGACGTCAAGGCATGTCTTGGATAGCGTTTTGTGATGGGTTACAAAAGATCCTCCTGCCGCGATGGGTAATGCGAAATTCTTTCTAATTCGATCGGTAATTATGTTACTTTGATTGACCATGTTTTCACTGCCAATTGAGACACCAATTAGCTGAAAATTGCCAAATTCTAGGAGTTTAAATAGATCTGATTCGCTATATCCAATAGCTATTTGGGCATTAAAGTTTTCTTTTTTCAATTTTAATGCAGCTAAGTAAGAACCAAAAGTATGATTTTCGCCTTCTAAGGTAAAAAGTAAAATTTTTGGTGCCGATTTAAGAGTATCTTCAGGCTCAAGATATAGCGACTCCAGTTCTTGGCAAAGTAGTCTCAACTTGCTTACAGCTATAGTAACTTCGGAAAATGTCATTGTGTCTTGTTTCCATGAATCACCCAATTTTTCTGCAATAATTGGCGCTATTCCTTCAAAGAAAAATTGTACAGCCAGTCCATTATCTAGCTCTTTTCTGATCAACTTAATTGTGTGTTCGGGTTCATCAGTCACAAGAGAGTTAAAAAATGATGAAGTGAGGTCGGCACTATAAAATTTTTGGTCTATGTTTCCGTTAGCAATTTCGCTAAGAGCTATTTTTGCCAGACTCTCAGGGTGTATACCTAAACCCCCTTGCCCAGAATAACTTAATCTACTGTGTATATCGTTATTCATATCACTAGTTTGAGGCCTTAAGAGATAATAGTCAAGATTTCTATGTAATTTATTATTTACACACACCTCGGTTCTTTCGATTTTTATTTTGTAGAGCAGTGAATGCGCTTGTTTTCCCTCTCGTGTAATCTTTTTTCAACAAATAAAAAGATTTATTTAAAATATGTAACTTTTTGTTGACACTTTGGATAGGTTCGCTACCATTTTTTAGTACNTAAAGCTTTATTTCAGAGGTCTCGTAAGTATGCATAAACAATCGAGCCCACAGGTAGATGGGTGGAATCTTTACACTCCTTCTCAAAGAATCATAAGAGACAGGACGGTCTGGACAAAAGTTCAGGGAGTATTGGCGCCGTTGCAATTTGCAGTATGTATTATTTCGTTATTTTTGGTGGTGAGATATCTTTCAACAGGTGAAGGATATTACGTCGCTACGGTTTCAATAATTATAAAAAGTTTTCTCCTATTTTTAATCATGATTACAGGTGCAATTTGGGAAAAAGTAGTGTTTGGACAATTTTTATTTGCAGAAGCTTTCTTTTGGGAAGATGTCGTAAGCTTTTTTGTTATCTTCTTCCATGGTCTGTATCTTTATGTCTTATTAACAGGTGATTTCTTGCCAACGACTCAAATGTTTGTAGCTCTATTCGCTTACTTTCTATATTTCATAAACGCCTTTCAGTTCCTGAGGAAGCTAAGATTGGCGAGGCAAACTGACCAAAAAACTGCCTTGCTAGAATATGAGGTAAGTAAGTGAACGAGCACTCAAAAATTGAAAATATGGGAGGGTGTTCGGAGATACCTGTACTGAAAGAGCGTGGTCAAAGAGAAGTTTTTTGTGGTCTTACCGGTATCATCTGGCTTCACAGAAAAATCCAGGATGCTTTTTTTCTAGTAGTAGGGTCACGAACCTGTGCTCACCTCTTGCAATCAGCTGCAGGAGTAATGATTTTTGCTGAACCAAGGTTTGGAACAGCAATATTAGAAGAAAAAGACCTTGCGGGAATGGCTGATGCCCATGAAGAGTTAGATAGAGAAGTTGCAAATTTATTAGAGAGGCGCCCGGATATAAAACAGCTTTTTCTGGTTGGCTCCTGTCCCTCAGAGGTAATTAAGCTTGACTTATCTAATGCTGCTGAAAGACTTTCCAAAATATATTTCCCAAAAGTAAAAGTGTTAAACTTTTCGGGTTCCGGGATTGAAACCACATTTACTCAAGGCGAAGACGCCTGTCTTGCATCATTAGTTCCAACTTTAAAAGAAACAGATGAAGAAAATCTAATTTTAGTTGGTAGTCTGCCTGATATTGTGGAAGATCAATTAGTAGAGCTTATTAAAGAGTTAGGGATTAAAGAAGTTGCTGTGTTGCCTGGGCGAGATAGGGAAACAATGCCTTCAATTGGTAAAAAATCAAAATTTATCTTAGTGCAGCCCTTCCTTACAGATACAACCGAGGCTCTAGAAAAAAGAGGTGCCTCAAGAATAAATGCACCATTTCCGTTTGGTGAGGAAGGAACAACTCTTTGGCTAAGATCAATAAAAGAAAACTACGGTATAAGTGATGATAAATTTGAAATTGTAACTTCAGCTCCAAGAAAACGAGCCCAGTTAGGGCTAAAAAAACTTAGAACTAGTTTGCAAGGTAAAACAATTTTTTTCTTTCCTGATAGTCAACTGGAAATCCCATTAGCTCGGTTTTTATCTAGAGAATGTGGGATGAAGTTGATTGAAGTGGGATCACCATATATCAACCGCTCACTAGTTGATAAGGATCTCGAACTAATAGAAGACATGCCTGTAATTTCAGAAGGACAGGATGTTGACCTTCAATTGGATAGATGTCGAGAAAGTAATCCCGATATAACTGTTTGTGGCTTAGGTTTGGCAAATCCCCTTGAAGCAGAAGGACTTACAACAAAATGGGCAATTGAATTGGTCTTTACCCCAATTCATGGCTATGAGCAAGCACAGGATTTAGCAGAGTTGTTTGTAAGACCCTTAAAAAGAAAAGAGGCGCTTTTAATATGAAGCTAAGTATTTGGACATACGAAGGCCCACCTCATGTAGGAGCGATGAGAGTGGCCACCGCTATGGAAAAGCTTCATTTTGTTTTGCACGCTCCACAGGGGGACACCTATGCAGACTTATTGTTTACAATGATTGAAAGGGGTAACAAAAGGCCACCTGTCACCTACACTACTTTTCAAGCAAGAGATCTAGGAGCAGATACGGCTGATCTATTCAAGAAAGCATGCAAAGAGGCGGTTGAAAGATTTAAGCCAGAGGCGTTGTTGGTAGGCGCATCATGCACCGCTGAACTTATTCAGGATGATCCAGGTGGCCTAGCAGATGCCCTTAACTTAGAAATTCCAGTGATACCACTAGAACTTCCTTCATATCAAAGAAAAGAAAACTTTGGCACAGACGAGACGTTTTACCAAATAGTGAAAGCACTTTCTTGTNCTCAGGAAAAGACCAAAAAATTTAGTGTAAATATATTAGGTCCAACCGCTCTCGGTTTTAGGCATAAAGATGATGTAAGGGAATTAAAAACTATTTTAGATGATCTTAATATTGACTTAAATACTGTTGCCCCTCTCGGAGCATCGCCATCAAGTATTAAAAGTTTAACAAAAGCACATGCTAATGTAATGCTTTATCCAGAAAGCAGTGAGTTAGCCTGTAGGTGGCTTAAAGAAAATTTTGGAATGCCTTATACTGAACATACACCTATAGGTATAAACTCGACTAAGGACTTTATCGAAGAACTAAACAAAATCAGGGGAGTCAAGGATAGCTTTTCTGACACCTCACGTCTGAATTTCGACTGGTGGTCGAAATCTGTCGACTCAAATTATTTTACCGGGAAGCGTGTTTTCATTTTTGGAGATGCAACTCATGTTGCTACTGCATCAAGAATTGCCAAGGAAGAGATGGCATTTTCGATAGTAGGTATTGGATGCTATAACAGAGAGTATGCAAGAAAGATAAGAAGCCTAGCGAAAGATCTTTCTGTAGACGCGTTGATTAGTGACGATTATTTAGAGGTAGAGAGACGCATCGCTGATTTGCAACCTGAGCTTATCTTAGGGTCTCAAATGGAGCGCCACATTGGTAAAAGACTGGGAATACCATGCGCGGTTATCTCTGCTCCCTTTCATGTACAAGATCACCCCGCTCGTTTTTCTCCTCAAGTCGGTTGGGAGGGTGCGAATGTTATCTTTGATACGTGGGTTCATCCACTGGTCATGGGGCTTGAAGAGCATTTGTTGGGAATGTTTAGAGAAGACTTCGAATTTAACGATACAGCTGGTCCCAGCCACCTATCTAATTCAAAGAGCAAATTAAATGAAGAAAAGGAAACAGGAGCAGACAATGAAATTAGATGGGCTCCCGAAGCAACAAAAGAGCTAAAGAAAATTCCATTTTTCGTGAGAGGAAAAGCTAAAAGAAATACAGAGAAATTTGCATTTGAGAATGGACACAGTGCAATTACAAAAGATTTACTATATGAGGCGAAGGCGCATTATGCTAGATAGATCATATAAAAAAGATCCGTATACACTAGTAATGCTAACCTTAGATGCGCATTCTATTGGTTCAGTAGAACGAATAAAGAGCAGGTTTAGCAAAATTTATCCTGAGCTAGAGATAATTGTGCACGCAGCAGCATCCTGGGAAGAAGATCCAAGTAGTTTGCTTAAAACAAAGGAGGATCTTGCAAGGGCAAATATGGTTCTTATCACTTTAGTTTTTTTGGAGGACCATATTTCAGCAATCCTTCCAGATTTGAAAAAAGCCAGGGAAAAGTGTGATCTTATGCTTGGACTAGTCTCATCAAAAGAAATTGTGAATCTTACAAAAATGGGTGGCTTAGATATGTCTAAACCCTCCTCAGGAGTGCTAAAGTTCTTGAAAAAACTAAGAGGAGATAAAAATAAAGTTACTGGTGGGGAAAAACAAATGGCTATTCTTCGCCAGATCCCGAAAGTCTTGAAATTTATACCTGGAAAAGCCCAGGATTTGAGAGCCTATTTCCTATCCATGCAATATTGGTTGGCAGGATCTGAAGAAAACATTGAGAGTCTTTTTTGCTATTTATTGTCGAGATATAGCTCACTTCATAATAGTTCAAAGGTCGAGATTAAATCACCTGTTGAATACCCTGAAACAGGCCTCTATCATCCCGATATACCGAAGAAAATTACTGAAAATATTTCAGAAATCCCTTTTGCAAAACACTCAATAGGTACCGTAGGTCTTCTTTTGATGAGATCCTATGTTCTCTCTGGAGACACCGCACATTATGATCAAGTTATAAGAAGTTTAGAAGCACAGGGTTTAAAGGTTATTCCAGCGTTTGCCGCAGGTTTAGATGCTAGGCCAGCAATAAATAAATATTTTGTGCAAAATGCTAAGGCATCAATCGACACATTTCTATCTTTGACAGGGTTTAGTTTGGTTGGCGGACCGGCATACAATAGTAGTAAAGCTGCGGAGGAAGCTTTAGCTGAGTTAGATGTACCCTATATTGCAGCGCATGCTATTGAGTTCCAGAACCTTAATCAGTGGGATAAAAGTGATGGTGGACTTAATCCAATAGAGACGACTATTTTAGTGTCTTTACCAGAGTTAGACGGAGCAACTAACCCAACAGTTTTTGGAGGAAGATTGGGTGAAGAAGGAGGCTGTAGTTGTTGCGTGCAATTAAGAACTGGTAACGAGAAAGCATTCGATATGGTTCCTTGTTATGAAAGGATAAAAAGCTTATCCGAAAAGACTCGCAGACTAGTTAAACTTAAGAGAAAAGAAAATTCGGAAAAGAAAGTAGGAATTATTTTATATGGATTCCCTCCTAATGCTGGTTCTATTGGAACTGCTGCTTACTTGAGTGTATTCGAGAGCTTATACAATGTACTAAAGTCAATGAAAAGCGAAGGTTACGAAATTGAACTTCCTAATTCTACCAACGATTTAAGAGAAGCCGTCTTGGATGGAAATTCATGCAAGTACGGTCAAGAAGCAAATGTAATTGAGCGTGTTGACGGTGCTGAAATAGTTGAAAATGAACCATATTTGAAGGAAATAGAGGAAGTATGGGGACCAGCTCCGGGAAAGATTCAATCAGATGGCACAGGTGTTTTCATTCTTGGGAAAAAGCTTGGTAACATAGTAGTGGGTATTCAGCCGACCTTTGGGTACGAAGGAGACCCAATGAGATTATTATTTGAAAAAGGCTTTGCTCCTACTCATGCTTTTTCTACGTTTTATAGATGGATGCGAAATGGCTTTAAAGTTGATGCGTTTTTGCATTTTGGGATGCATGGTGCTTTGGAATTTATGCCAGGAAAAAAAGTTGGGTCTAGCTCAAAGTGTTGGCCCGATCGATTAATAGGTGATATTCCTAATATTTACCTATATGCAGCAAATAATCCTTCTGAGGCTTCACTAGCTAAGAGAAGAACAAATGCCGTTGTAATATCCCATCTTACTCCACCTCTTGCAAAAGCAGGTCTCTATAAAGGTCTTATTGAACTAAAAGAGAGTGTTATTCAATATCGAGAACTGGCTGATGATGATGGTAATAAGAAAAAACTAGAAAATCTTATAATTGATCAGGCTAAACTCGTTAATTTTAAAGATTTCGATACCATCGAGAATTTATGGCTAAAAATAATAGAAAGCGAGGATGCTTTAATTCCCGATGGGTTACATATTGTGGGCCGAGAGTTAAGCGAAGAAAAGCTAAAAGAGTATGATGGATATTTAAGAGAAAGTCATAATCATCAAGAAGTGGGCAAGCTTTTAGAGAAGTTAAAAAAGCAAACAGAAGTCGAAGGAATAATTAATGCCTTAAATGGCCAATTTATTAGGCCGGTTCCGGGGGGTGACTTGATTAGGTCGCCCGATATTGTTCCAACCGGACGAAATGTACATGCCTTTGATCCATTCAGAATGCCTTCTCTTTTTGCCATGAAAGAGGGAGAGCAGCAAGCAGAACTATTATTGTCGAAGCACGAAACCTATCCTAATTCGGTCGCAATGGTTTTGTGGGGTTCAGACAATATAAAATCTGACGGACTATCTATAGCACAGGCAATGGCTCTAATGGGCGCTATGCCAAAGTTTGATGATTACGGAAGATTGTGTGGCGCAGAGCTTATTCCACTATCTGATCTTGGAAGGCCGCGGATAGATGTCTTAATGACTCTCTCTGGCATTTTTAGAGACCTATTGCCATTACAGGTCAGAATGCTTGCTAGTGCTGCTTATAAGGCTTCTCTTGTAGAAGAACCCTTGGATATGAATTTTATCAGAGCAAATACTTTAAAACATCAAAAAGAGATGAACATTGATATTAAGTCAGCTGCACTCAGAGTTTTTTCAAATGCGGAGGGTGCATATGGCTCAAATGTGAGTCACCTCATTGATACTTCTTCGTGGGATGATGAGGAAGAGCTGGCCGATACTTTTAACAATAGAAAAGGATTTGCCTATGGCTTGGATGGGAAATGTACTAAACAGTCTGAACTACTTTCATCTGCTTTGAAAAAAGTCGATTTTGCTTATCAAAACTTAGAAAGTGTCGAATTGGGTGTAACAACTATAGATCACTATTTTGATACACTTGGTGGAATAAGCAGAGCTGTAAAAAAAGCAAATGGAGGAGATGCAATCCCGGTTTATATAGGAGATCAAACCAGAGGTGATGCAGCAGTAAGGACCTTATCTGAGCAAATTAATTTAGAGACTAGAACTAGGTCATTGAACCCAAAATGGTTTGAGCCTCTTCTTCAACATGGTCATGAAGGTGTTAGACAAATTGAAGCTCAAATTACCAACACATTAGGTTGGTCTGCGACCACCGGGCAAGTTGATCCTGATCTCTATGATCAACTTTCAGAAACATTTGTTTTAGATGAGGAGATGAGAAGAAAGCTTTCGGAACTAAATCCTAAGGCCAGTCTTAGGGTGGCAAATAGACTGCTTGAAGCGCATGAAAGAGAGTATTGGCAACCAGATCAAGATACGCTTGATGCGTTAAGAAAAGGTGCTGATGAATTGGAAGATAAAGTTGAAGGTGTAGGCCTTGCAGCAGAATAAAAAAGGGAGGTAAGTATGAGTCCACTAGACCAAAGAAAAGAAGTGCCTAATCTTAAAGAGGATGGAGAAGGGTCAGTTCAAGTTAAAATGGATCCTAATATGAAGATAGAGGGTGCTAAGGTTTTTGCAGTCTACGGTAAAGGGGGCATTGGCAAGTCTACAACCTCATCGAATTTATCTGCTGCTTTTTCAAAGCTAGGAAAGAATGTTTTGCAAATTGGATGTGACCCTAAGCATGACAGCACTTTTACATTGACTGGAAGGTTGGTGCCGACTGTCATTGACATTCTTAAAGAGGTAGACTTTCATGCGGAGGAACTTAGGCCTGAAGACTTTGTTTATGAGGGCTATAATGGAGTTAAATGCGTTGAAGCGGGAGGTCCGCCTGCAGGAACGGGGTGCGGAGGTTATGTTGTAGGGCAAACAGTAAAATTACTCAAACAAAACCATATGCTTGACAATACCGATGTCGTAATTTTTGATGTTTTGGGAGATGTTGTATGCGGTGGTTTCGCAGCGCCATTACAGCACGCAGATAGAGCATTGATAGTGACAGCAAATGATTTTGACTCGATCTACGCTATGAACCGAATAATCGCAGCTGTGCACGCAAAATCAAAAAATTACAATGTACGGCTAGCCGGTTGTGTCGCGAACAGGTCAAAAGATACAGATGAGATAGACAAATATTGCAAAGAGGTGGGTTTCAATAGAGTTGCACATCTTCCAGATCTAGATGCGATAAGGCGGTCACGTCTTAAAAAGAAGACCTTATTCGAGATGGGTGATGATGAGGATATTTTAGCCGTACAAAAAGAGTATATAAGACTAGCAGATCTTCTATGGAATGGAACCGAAGGTTTAGCCCCTTCAACAATGGAAGATAGAGATATTTTTGAACTTTTAGGATTTGATTGATGCAGAATACTTATCTTGCTAAACGAGCAAGACTAGAGAATTATTTCAATGAAGTATCCAGTGATGCTTGGGATAAGCTTACGTCGAATGAACCTGTTTCCTTTGTACGCCAATTAGTTAGAGAAGGGCGTGAAAAAATGCAAGCAGCAATAATCGAAAAGCTTCCCAAGGATTTAAGAGGTACAAGAATATTGGATGCCGGATGTGGTACCGGGGTACTTTCACGGATGCTAGATGAAAAAGGAGCAGAAGTTGTTGGCGTCGATATCTCTGAAAAATTGATAGAGGTAGCTAAAAACAGAAGTAGTTTAAATAAAAATATTGAATATTTCGCAGGAGATATGAAAGAACAAAGCTTTGGTAACTTTGATTATATAATTGCAATGGATAGTTTGATTCACTATTCCACCGAAGATGTCATATCCTCGATAGCCGATTTTTCTAGTAGAGCAAATAATTCAGTTCTTTTTACTGTTATACCGAGCACCTTTTTTCTTAATTCAAAGTTGCTTTTAGGAAAATTTTTTCCAAAGTCTGAAAGNTCGCCAGAAGTCGTTCCAATTGAGTGGGGTCAGTTAGAGCAATTAGAAGCCCTGAAGATAAATGCTTCTCTTACAAAAATCAAAAGAATAAAGAGCTTTTTTTATGTGTCAGAAGCATGGGAGTTGGCAAACAGATGATTATGTCAAAAAAAATGATAAAAGAGCTAAGTAGTTCATTATTACCATTTTCTGATGCTGTGTCGAGCGAGCTACCAATGTCGAGTTTGCTAAGACTTTCATTATTTCAAGTATCTGTGGGAATAGCTACTGTCTTATTAGTTGGCACCCTTAATCGAGTAATGATTGTGGAGTTAGGTGTCGTAGCTTCATTGGTAGCAACCATGGTAGCTATTCCTATATTATTGGCTCCTTTGAGAGCTGTTTTGGGGTTTAAGTCTGATAATCATAAATCGCTTATTGGATGGAAGAGAATGCCTTATATTTGGTATGGAACAATGTGGCAGTTTGGGGGGCTGGCAGTTATGCCATTTTCGATAATTGTTCTATCAGGTGATCAAACAGTGGGTCCATGGTGGGCTGGACATATTTTAGTAGCTTTTTCATTTTTGGCTACAGGTATGGGCGCACATCTGACTCAAACGGCGGGATTAGCTTTAGCAGCTGACAGGGCAACGGATAAAACAAGGTCGCAGGTTGTTGCACTTCTTTATGTTATGTTTCTTCTAGGGATGGGTCTAGCTGCCTTGACTTTTGGACTCTTGTTAGCAGATTTTACAAAGTTCAAACTAATTCAAGTTGTCCAGGGAGCAGCCGTTGTAACCCTTTTGCTGAATTTAGTTGCGATCTGGAGACAAGAAAAACTTATACCAGTAGAAAAGAAAAATATCTATAAGACTGAGGCTGGATTTATTCCCATAATGGGATTATTCCTTAAATCTCAGGGAGGGCGAGGTTTGCTATTAGTTGTATTCTTCGGAACTTTAGGTCTCTCTATGCAAGATATCTTACTAGAACCATATGGTGGGGAAATATTGGGATTGAGTGTCGCAGCTACCACAAATCTTACTGCAGTATGGGTTTTTGGAGCTCTATTTGGATTGTTTTTAGCCTCTAGGTCCCTAAANAGAAAAAAAGGAGGGCCAATTAAATCAATAGTTNTTGCNCTCTTTACAGCTATTGGTGGGCTATGTTTCGTAATTATGTCTGATCCAATGAAATTAGCTTCACTTTATTTTTTTGGATCATTTTTAATTGGTTTGGGTACTGGTTTATTTGCAGTGTCGACTTTGATAATTGCAATGACCATACCTATTTCAAAGGGGACGGGACGTGGTCTTGTTCTCGGTTCATGGGGGGCAGCTCAGGCAACGGCCGCTGGCTTGGGCATAGGTTTAGGTGGAATTTTAAATGACATTTCTAGGTCAGTTGTTGGTTCGGAGGGCTTGAATTTAGTTGTCTCTTCTAACGCAGCATTTTCGTATTTAGTTGTGTATCATTTAGAAATCTTCCTTCTATTTTTAACATTAGCTTTTTTGGGGCCTCTTTCTCAATACCTGTCTAGCCTTAGGCATGATGGTAAAAAATTGGGAAAATTTGGTTTTTCAGAAATGCCAACTTAACCATGAAAATCAGGAGAATATCAAATGGAACCTTATAACGTAATATTTTTTGGGAATGTGGATTTGGCACAAATTTCCCTCTATGCATTTTGGTTATTTTTTGCAGGCTTAGTTATATATTTGCAAAGAGAGAATATGAGAGAAGGGTATCCCTTAGAGAATGAGGAGGGTGATCTTAGTGCTAATCAAGGACCCTATGGAGGTCCGTCAGAGACAAAGACATTTAAGCTGCCACACGGTAGGGGTAGCATTACTGTTCCAGAAAATGGAAAAGAAAAAAGAAAATTGTCTATTAAGAGGGAAAACATTGCAGGTGGAGCACCATTTTCGCCTACTGGAAATCCTATGACGGATGGCATAGGCGCCGCAGCTTGGGCTGAGCGAAGAGATGTTCCTGAACTGGATGGACATGGTAAGCCCAAGATAGTGCCCATGCGAACATTGAAAAAATACGAAGTATCAGCAGGAAAAGATCCACGAGGTATGAACGTTATATCAGCTGACAAAAAAATTGTCGGTAAAATTTCAGATCTTTGGGTGGATGCTCCAGAACAGCTTGTAAGATATCTTGAAATAGAGTTGAAAGATAAAACGTCATGCTTGTTACCCATGCCGCTAGCACTAATTCGGAGCGATGGAGTTCATGTAAACACTCTTTATGGGAAACATTTCCCAAAAGTGCCAAGAACAAAAGCTCAGACTAAAGTTACGATGTTAGAAGAGGATAAGATCTCTGCTTATTACAGTGGTGGCCAACTCTATGCCTCTTATGACAGATTGGTATCTGCATTTTAGGGAGAAGAAATGGAATATAAATCTAAATTAGAAGCGCATAAAAATATTTTGGATGCAATTCCAGAAGGCGAGAGTATTCTGTGGAAAGGAAAACCCTCTTTTTGGGGGTTTTCTTGGTATTTTTTTGGATTAAAGCTTTTAGCCTTTTATTTGATAATACTCTCAGTCGTATTCGCCGCGAGATTGACGGTTACTGATTTCTATACAGCTTTTGCAGTTGACTTCCTACCCTTTCTTTCAAGCGGTATTTTAGCTTCGTTTATACTCATGGCTCTCGCTGGAATACAATCTCAAAGTTCTGTATATATTATCACCGAAAATAGAGTAATAATAAAAAGTGGTGCCGCCTTATCTTTTTTAATTTCTATACCATTTAAAAAAATAAAAGCAGTAAATTTGCAGAAACGTAAGGGGTCTTTAGGAACAATTTCCTTTGAGTTAAGTTCTGGAAAGAGGGTTCCCTATATTTCATGTTGGCCAAGCGTGCGGCCTTGGAAACTCAAAAACACTGAGCCTGCTTTTTCTTGTATAGAAGATGTAGACGAGGTTGCTACCATTTTAAGAAAGTCGGTAATGGCAAGGACGATAAGTCTTCAGACGCCCACAAGCGATCCAGATTTCAAGTCTCAAATAGAGCAAGGCGTATAAATGCGAGATACAACAAAGCACAGAAAGGATGATTTGGTGCCAAAAGGGTTTCTATATGCCATATCTATTATGGTTGTGTTGTCCTTGTTGGTTGTATTCTCAGCATCTTTATTTCCTGGAAATAAATTTGATGTGCCTGATAAGATAGAAATTTTGGAGAAAGAAAATTTGATATTGGCAAAGCTAACCGATGGGTCAGTGTCAATAGCAAATTTACAAAATGAAGAACTACTAAATTCAAACGATGGTAAGAGTGGATTTTTATCGGTGATTATGACTGGATTAGAGTATAATAGGAAAAAGGTAGGACTTGAGTTGTTAGATTCTTACCAGATCGAAATCAAAAGGTTTGCCTCTGGTAGGATATCTCTAGAGGATAGCAAAGCAAGTTGGAGTTTAAATGTAACGAGTTTTGGTAGTAAAAATAGTGAGCTATTTTTATCAATTTTTTAAAGGGGGGAAAAATGAGTTTTTTTAGAAAAAGAAGAGATAGTGCGCCGTGTACCATCGAAGTATCTAATACCTTTGAGTCTTTGCATGCACATGTAAGATTTAATAATGGAGCGATCGTATATCCAGGCGATGAGGTTATTGTCCATGGTGATCCTGTAAAAGCACCCTACGGAGAAGTAATTACGGAAGATAGAGAGGCTACAATTCTTAGAGCGACTCCCATTGAGAGACTTTGGACTAGGGTAGTTGGCAAATTAGAATTTATGGAAATCTGTGAGTTTTCGTTTTCAGAGGAGGTTTCTCTATGAGTACTATTATTGATGACAATACAACCGATATGGCTATGGAGGAAACACTTATTAGCCCAAGGTTTTATACAACAAATTATAAAGAATTGGATAAAATTGATGTTTCATCAATAAGAGATGAATGGGATCCATTAATTAAGGAAATGCGCTCAGACCCAAACAAAAGACATTTTCAGAAAACGTCTGAGTGGGACGATTTTGATTTTAAGGATTTAGAGCCAGGATTAAGGAAAGAGTTCATTGACTTTTTGGTTAGCTCTCTCACCTCGGAGTTTTCCGGCTGTGTTCTTTATAAAGAGATGAAACGTCAGGGAAGTAACGCAGATATCTGTGAACTATTTGCCATGATGGCTAGAGATGAGGCTCGGCATGCCGGTTTCATTAATGATGCTTTAAGAGAAGCAAATATTGCTGTTAACTTGGGCTTTTTAACGAGAAAAAAGAAGTATACATACTTTGCTCCAAAGTTTATTTACTACGCGACTTATCTGTCAGAAAAAATAGGCTACGCTAGATACATTACGATTTATCGTCATTTGGAAAAGAACCCGAGTTCTAGATTTCATCCAATATTTAAATGGTTTGAAAAATGGTGTAATGACGAATTTAGGCACGGGGAAGCCTTCGCATTGCTGATGCGATCCGATCCGAAGCTAACATCAGGTTTGAATATTTACTGGATAAAATTCTTTTTAGTTGCCGTTTATGCAACGATGTATGTAAGAGATCATGCTAGACCTGAGTTCCACAAAGCGCTGGGAGTAGACATTGATTGGTATGATGACCAGGTTTTAAGGATGACTACTGAAATTTCAAGACAAGTGTTTCCTATCGAAATAGATCACGATAACCCCAAGTGGATGATTGGATTAAAAAGAGTCAAAAAAGCTATGTTAGCCTATGGAAAAGCTAAGCAGTCAAAGGGTGTAACTGGATTACTTAAGCGACCTATAGCAGCATTGAATCTCGGCATAGCATTTGTGAGATTATATGCTATTCCTGCAAAGAGGAACTCTGTACCTGAGACTAGCAGACTCCAGCCGAGTTATTAAAAGAAGAAAGAAGTTCATGAGCTCAATAGTCAGTATATTTTTTGTTTTATTTTTATGGTGGTTCTTAACGGGCGTAATTCTATATACAGCAAAGCGATTAGATTTAGGTGATAGCAAGACACGGTTCACAGTAGTTTTAGTTACTTTGCCTCTGTTTTTTTGCGCATGGTACTTTTATTTTTATTGTTTGGATGGCATGAGCTATGCAGAAATCTTCTGTTCTTTCTTGGCAAGCTTATTTATCTGGGGATGGGTTGAATTAACATTTCTAACAGGTGTTGTTGCGGGCATTCCNCTTTTAGAAAAGCAAGAAATAGACGGAGATACAGAACGTGAGCGTTTTGTAAATGGTTTCCGATCAATAGCACTGAATGAATGTTTTCTGCTTTCCTGTTTGTTTATTATGGCTGTTATGTCAATTGGTTCAGAAAATAATTTTGGATTAACTACATTTTTAATACTTTATGTGGCTAGAGTTTCAGCAAAGCTCAATCTTTTCTTTGGAGTGCCATATATAAATTTACATTTTTTGACGGTCCCACTAAAGCATATCGCGACATTTTGTAGAGTTGCACCTATCGGTTTTTTCTTTATCGCTTCTACTGTTATGTTGTGTCTAATGTTTCTATTCTTAGTGGGATTTACGTTTGCTGCTGAGCCCATGTCAGATATCCAGTTTGGATATTTGTTGTTGAGTACCCTCGCGGGATTGGCGGTACTTGAACATCTATTTATGGCCTTACCTGTAAAAGATGCCATGCTTTGGAATTGGGTATTACCAAACTTAAAAAAGTCATCAGACACAATTACGCTGGCAGAAACAAATTCAAATTTTCCTAAGGAGAGTAAAAATGAACTACGATAAAATTTTTCAGGAAAGACTTGAAAAGTTAAAACAAGAAGGAAATTATCGGGTTTTCGCTGATCTTGAAAGATACAAAGGATCTTTTCCTCGAGCAAAAAATTATATTGGAAACAAGGAACGTGATGTCACCGTGTGGTGCTCAAACGACTATCTGGGAATGGGTCAGAATAAAGATGTAATTGCAGCGATGAGTGATGCATTGGAAAAGTGTGGTGCAGGAGCTGGCGGAACAAGAAATATCTCAGGGACAAATCATTATCACGTTTTGCTTGAACAGGAATTGGCAGACCTTCATGGGAAAGACTCAGCTTTGCTTTTTACCTCTGGTTATGTCTCTAACTGGGCGTCGCTTTCGGTCTTAGGTGCAAATTTAGAAAATTGTGTAATTTTGTCTGATGAACTAAACCACGCATCAATGATAGAGGGAGTTCGGCATTCGCGAGCAAAAAAAATTATTTGGAAGCATAATGATGTAAATGATCTAAGAAATCATCTCAGCAGCCTTGACCCTAATGTCCCAAAAATCATTGCGTTTGAGTCTGTGTATTCAATGGATGGTGATATATCACCTATCTCAGATATATGCGATGTTGCAGATGAATTCGGAGCGCTAACGTATTTGGACGAGGTGCACGCTGTAGGTCTTTATGGCAAACGAGGAGGGGGAGTCTCCGAAAGAGATGGAGTTGCTGACCGAATTTCGATAATAGAAGGAACACTCGGGAAAGCTTTTGGGGTTCTTGGTGGTTACATCAGTGGTTCAAAAGAAGTATGTGATTTTGTAAGATCTTTCTCAAGCGGCTTTATATTCACAACTGCACTACCCCCGGCAATTGCTGCGGGTGCACTTGCCTCAATCAGACATTTAAAATCTTCTGAAATTGAGAGAGCAGATCAAAAACGAAAAGTAAAATATCTCAGAGAAAAGCTTGATCAGCATAATATACCTCACTTATCTAATCCTAGTCATATAGTGCCTGTAATGATCAAGGATCCCATTAAATGTAAAATGATAAGCGATATTTTAATGGAAAATTATGGGATTTATGTACAACCCATAAACTACCCAACTGTTCCTAAAGGAACTGAAAGGTTAAGGATAACTCCATCTCCTGTTCACTCTTTTTCCGATATTGACTTTTTAGTTAATGCTATGAACGAGCTTTGGAGCCAGTGCGCACTTTCACGTGTTGTAGCTTGATTAGGTTTTTACTTTATTCAGAGTTCAGGCTTACAGATCTTTTTCAGAAGTAAGGAATGCTGTTTTTATATTCTTTCTATCTGCCTTTTCAAAATCGACTAATGCCTTATCGGCCTCTAGTTCAGTTATAATTCCATAGCCAAATTTTTCGTGGAATACTCGATCACCAACATTAAATATTTTATTTACGTTTGATGCACTATTGAAAAATGGAGAGGAATTATTAGCCATGTTGTTTTGAAGTCTGCTCCAGCCAGGCGATCTGTAAAATGACGGTTCTTGTTCGAGAAAATTTGACTGGTTCAATGCGTTGGAAGATTGGAACCCTGAAGGTGTCAAGTCTTCAACATAGTTATTGGGTAATTCCTTTATAAACCTACTTTCTAGATTGAAGTTGAAATCGCCAAACTTATATCTGCTCTCTGCAGAGCTAATTGTACATAATAGTTTTGCTCGAGTAATTCCTACATAAGCTAGTCTACGTTCTTCTTCTAAACCGTTTTGACCGTTATCATCCAAAGATTTTTTGTTAGGAAAAGTTTCTTCCTCCCAGCCTGGAAGGTATACTTGTTTGAATTCAAGTCCCTTAGAGGCATGTAAGGTCATTAGGGATACTTTATCTGGATTTCTGTCAACTTGGTTTTCCATGACAAGTGAGACATGATCAAGAAACGCTTGAAGATCAGAGAAATCATTCAAGCTCGATACCAATTCTTTTAGGTTTTCTAACCTGCCCTCTGACTCTGGTGTTTGTTCATTTTGCAGCATATCTGTATACCCCGATTCGTCCAGAACCTGCTCGACAAGATCAATATGATTTTTCTTATCGGATGAACCCACATCACGCCATATATCTAACATATCAATAAACCGCCCAAGGTTCTCTTGTATCTTTTTACCTACTAAGCCAGTCTTGACCGCATGACGTACAGCATCTATCAACCTAAAATTTTTTTCTCTCGCAATATTATGTAGTTGTTGTAGTGATTTCTCTCCTATCCCTCTTTTTGGTACATTTATTATTCTTTCTAAAGCTAAGCTGTCTGCGTCAGAATTTATTATCCGAAGATAAGCCACGGCATCCTTAATTTCTTGTCGATCAAAAAAACGAGTGCCGCCTATTATGATATGTGGAATATCTCTTCTTAGTAGGAGATCTTCAAAATCTCTAAACTGCCATGTTGCTCTGAACAATATCGCAATATCAGAAAATTTTATTTTTTCCGACTTTATTTTATTGTAAATATCATCACAAATCCAAGATACTTCATCCTTCCCATCGATATGTTTGATTATTTGGACTTTGTCTCCCACATTNGACTCAGTCCATAGTGTTTTCCCGAGTCTTCCCTGGTTGCTTTCTATTAGACCACTTGCTGCGCCTAAGATATTTGAAGTTGATCGGTAGTTTTGTTCCAATCGTATAACTGTGGCGCCGGGGAAGTCTTTTTCAAATTTCAGAATGTTTCCTATCTCTGCCCCTCTCCATCCATAAATGGACTGATCATCGTCGCCTACACAACAAATATTTTTGCTTCCTTGTGCTAATAATCTTAGCAATAGGTATTGCGCCATGTTCGTGTCCTGATACTCATCAACGAGGATATACTTAAACAAGTTCTGATAATTAAAGAGGAGAGAGGTATCTGTTTTTAATATTTCTATGACATGAAGAATCAAGTCACCAAAGTCAACAGCATTGAGCGTACGTAAGCGGGATTGATAAATTTCGTAGAGTTTTTTTGCTTTCCCATCAAATTGAAGGTCGTCTTCTGGAATGTTTTGATATGTTAAAGCTTTATTCTTCCATTGATCGATGATGTAAGCCAGCAATCGAGGGGGCCATTTTTTCTCATCAATTGACTCAAGCTTTATCACCTGCCTTAATAAACGAATTTGATCATCAGTATTAATAATAGTGAAATTGGAGTTTAAGTTTACTTTTTCAGCATGTCTCCGAAGAATCTTTACACATATTGAATGAAAAGTGCCTATCCACTTTAAGCCCTCAGAAAGATGTCCAATATGTTCCTCTATTCTGAATTTCATCTCATTCGCTGCTTTGTTCGTGAACGTAACGGCTAGAATGTTGTGTGATCTTACATTAAGACTTTTTATCAAATAGGCAACTCGTGCAGTCAAAGCCTTTGTTTTCCCAGTGCCCGCTCCTGCCAATACTAGAACTGGCCCATCGGTCTGACGCACCGCCTTCTCTTGCTCACTGTTGAGATCGCCTAAATATGAAATGTCTTTCATGCTATTGTAATTAACAACCCTAAATTACTTTATCAAATGAAAGTTTAATAATTTAGCTTCCTAAAGAATATGCCAATTATTTTATTTGTTTTTCACAATTTTCCATGTATAAAAAATTTGTTGCGGGCGTAGCTCAGGGGTAGAGCGTTACCTTGCCAAGGTAAATGTCGTGAGTTCGAATCTCATCGCCCGCTCCATCTATTTAACATCTGTAGTACTTTAATATTACTTTCTGGCTTACCTAAGGTAAGTAATTGATTTTGTATTTTATAATCTCTAAAATTTTATTTAAAATTTGAAGGGAGAACCACAATGAATAAGACTGCAATTTCTTTACTATCTTTAATTTCAATTTTTTTTTCAATTATATGTAGTTCATTATTTGCAGATAAATCTGACGATACATTAGTAATTGCATTTAAAAGAGAAATTACTAATCTTGATTACCACTACGGTACAAAAACAGAGTATCTTATACTAGCAGATATGATTGACGATTCTCTATTTTATGTAGAGAACGATAATTTATCATATGTTCCAAGTTTAGCTTCTGACTATAAAGTTGTTAATGATGTAACATTAGATGTTAACTTGAAAAAGGGAGTTAAATTTCATGATGGAGCAGAAATGACTGCTGATGATGTAGTTTATACATACAATTTCATTATTAAAAATGATAAAAATAGAAGACATACTAAACTTGCAAGTTGGTTAAAAAATATAGAAAAAACAGGACCCTATTCAGTAAGATTTAATTTAAAAGAGCCATATGCCAATTTATACAACGATTTATACAGGATAAAGATTCGGAAAAATGGAATTATGGGGACTGAAGGAAATTGGGATGACAATGCTCAAGCTAATAGTTTAATTGGAGTTGGGCCATATAAAGTAGTATCATTCGATCCAGGAGTAGAAGTAGTTTTAGAAAGAAATGAGGAATACTTTGACGGACCCAAAGGAAAACCTGCAATAAAAAATATGATTGTTCGTTCCATTCCAGATATGGGTACTCAACAAGCTGAACTTATGAGTGGTGGCATTCACTGGATGTATAATGTAAAAAAAGATGTTGGTGAATCAATGGCCAAAAATGATAGAATAAATTATCAACTTGGTCCAAGCTTAAGAATTGGATTTTTAGTGTTGGACGCAGCTGGTTTCACTGGCGACGGTCATCCAATTACAGATGTAAGAGTTCGAAGAGCTCTAAACCATGCAATTAACAGGGAAAGTATTGCAAAAAATTTAATTGGTGGTCCTGCAAATGTTGTACATACAGCATGTAATCCAGTAGTGTTTGGATGTTTTCAAGATGTAACTAAATACGAATATAAT
>FUFK010064425.1_pt1 | contig 24587 bp, 21 predicted proteins | sample 1021851 | NCBI WGS metagenome assembly FUFK01 (sample SAMEA51879418, study PRJEB19060) | metagenome | reverse complement strand
AAGGCCGGACCTCCAACGGAGGCCGGCCTTTTTTGCGTTCTAGCATACCACCAAACACCACGTTTTAGAACTCAAACGAAAAGGTCGGGATGAGCACATGCCAATAGACACGGTCGACATTTTTGGAAGCGACCAAGCGGGTATCCATCTTGCCAGTGTTGGCGGTGTCCTTTTTCATCCTCCTGAATTGCCTAAACCCACCGTTGAAATCCTCGAAACATGCCTCGGCTTGGAACTGCATCCCATGACCATTGGTGGCTCAAGTCTGGTTGGTGCTTTGGTATGCGGGAATAGTCGTGGCATCGCCGTGGCAGATATTGCTAATGAGAGCGATATCGACCAATTGACGGCCTACGGAGATGTCGTTGTCATGGAAGGCGGTGTAAACACCGCTGGAAACCTCCTCGTGGTCAATGAGCAAGGCGCCATCGCCTCTCCAAGCATACCTCATGACGGTCTTGAGATTCTCGCCGAAGTGCTGGCCGTTGACGTCGCTTCAACCACCGTGGCCGGCCAAGATGTCGTTGGGAGTTTGGCCGTAGCCAACGATCAAGGTGTTTTGCTACACCCGGACGTAACGCCAGATGAAGCCATGCTGATTGAAGAAGTGCTCGGCGTNAAGCCAATGGTGGGGACCGTATCCTTCGGTTCTCCCTATGTTGGGGCTGGTGTTTGTGCATCCAATACTGGCGCCATCAGTGGAACACAAACCACCGGTCCCGAACTCAATCGGATTGAGGATGCCNTAGGCTTCCTTTGAATTGTCCATCCTTNNGATGTGAAATGTTCAAAGGCTGAATTCAAAGGTTCTTGGTCATGGGAGAAATGCTCTATCAAGGCAAAGTGAAGCAAGTGTGGTCGACCGATGACCCAGACACGTACGAATTCCGATTCACCAATCAGATTTCGGTGTTTGACCAAATCATCCCCTCGTTGATCCCTCGCAAGGGTGAATCACTCAACAGGACCACGGCGCACTGGTTCAAACTGGTTGAGGAGGCCGGTATTTGCAAAACTCATCTCATCGAAGTTAACGCACCCGACCGTTGTTTGGTTCGAAAAGTCAAGGTCATCAAAGAGCCAGGTGCCATTCCAAGAGATATGGAATGGGTTTTTGTCCCTCTTGAAGTGATTGTTCGGCATTACCTCTCAGGTTCTGCATGGCGACGATTCCAACGAGGAGAATTGTCGGCAGAAGCCCTAGGCGTTGCTGAGGACTGCGAGTACGGTGTGAAATTGGCCGAACCTTTCGTTGAAGTCACCACCAAATTCGAGGCCTTTGACCGAAACATTGGCCGAGCAGAAGCCCTTGAAATTTCAAACATCACGGAGGAAGAATACGAGAAGATTGTCGCAGCTGCCCTTGCCATCGATGCCATTATCGAACAGGAAGCAGCCAAGAACGGATTGATTCACGTTGACGGAAAGAAAGAGTTCGCTTTGGGGGCGAACCGTGAAGTCGTCTTGGTTGACACCTTCGGAACCTTGGATGAAGACCGCTGGTGGGATGCTGAGGCGTACGCCAACGGTGAGTGCATTGAATTGTCAAAGGAATTTGTTCGGACACATTACATTGGAACGGGTCATCAGGCAGAACTTCAGACCGCACGAGATACGGGTGCAGAAGACCCTCCAATACCTGCTTTGCCTCAATCGGTTATCGACGAGACGGCCGCTCTGTACGCCTCGATGTACGAGCGATTGACCTCTCAAGATTTCTGATCAGCGATGTGTTCGTAGGGCCATCCCTACCCGTCGACGTTCAGCCGCTCTCAGCAGTGCTGTGAAGTGCTTGGCCACATCAGCAACCCCGCCATCAAGGGGTTCATCGTAGGATGCCGTCCACGCTTTACTTGCCAAATGTAAACGAAGTTCTCTGACACCCGTCGCCGATAAATATCCGTGAATTTGCATGCCACCAAATCCATCCTCAAACATGGTATGGCCTCGAGATTGTTCCTCACAGCCGTGGGCAAGTTGGGTCAGTCGCTCCATCAGTTCGTCGTAAATGATCTGGCCGTCGTTGTCGGTGATGCTTCTATTGGGTCGAATATGTTCCAAAAAATATCCCAGTGCAGACCCATCATCGAACGGAAAACGACCAAAACGTTCCCGGGTAAGCCGCTCACCCAAAGGGAATGGGCGACCGTCGCTATTCAATTCTACACAGGACGTAAACAAAAGGGTGGCCGGGTCCCACGAAATGCTGTTGAAGTCATTTGGTTGCTCGATGCCTTGTTCGGCCAATCGTGTTCGTAGCGCCTCGTTCGTTTCAACGAGAGCCGTCCACAATGCACCGTTTCCTCCTCGCCCATCCTCAATGGCAGCCATCACTTCGAGAGCCAGTTCACCGTTGAATGCATCAAGGGTGAAAAACGCTGTCGTCGAGGCTTGGGTTTGCTCGTCCATGGTCCTGCCCACCGCTCAAATGGATTAAGCCCTTGCTTTTTCCACATCATTCGTTTCCAAAGAACTCTTTCATTCGGTCCTCAATTGTTCCTTCACGTTCGGGTGTACCATCGGTTCCTATCTCATCGCGAAGACTTGCGAGGCGTCCACTTGCAGTGGCGTCGGCGGGCTCCGGTGTTGTTTCTTCCACCGATTCAATCACCTCAATGGTGGACTCGATGACCATGTCTTCATCAGCCGAAAACTCTGGTTCATCGACTGGCTCATCTTCAATGGTTTGGAGTTGAATGTCATCGAGTGGTTCAGGACTCGTCGTTGATTGTTCCTCTTGGCTGACCTTGGTTTTTGTTTCCTGTTTGCTGGTCGAAGGCTTCGAATTACCTGACTTCGGAGCCTGAATAGCACCCAACAACCATGCCACGACGAGCACAAGTCCCGCCACTCCAACAATCCAACCCACATCGTTGGATGAGACCGCCAGTAGACTTTCTGACTTGTAGTAGGTACTTCGCGTATCATCATCCGGGTCGTCGTCGATATCAAACGGCACACTGCATGCAAGGGTTGCCGTTATTTTCTCATCCCGTTCAATGCTGTTCGGATTCTCAATGAACACAACGGGTGCATACTCAGCATAGGCGATGTCTACGATGTAGGTGGTTGACCAACCGCCTTCGGCTTCCACGCTCAATTCACAAACTGCATTTGCGAGCAACGTGTAGCCAGTGCGCTGAATTCCGATGGTGATGTCACCATCAGCAGAAAGGGAACTGATACCAACGTTCCATCCACTTTCTCGAGCGACCACCGACTCAGAAATGTGCTCCAGCTCCCGGCCGTACCGGTCATGAGCACTCAATTCCACAGAAAAGAGCCCTGCATCCGGATTCCATGCATTGATGCTGACGTTGACGGCTTCTTGTCCACCGGCAGCGACGGTAAAGATGTCTTCATTGAGGTTCACGCGTTCCCCTGTGGAGGTCACCAGAGTCAGCACAACGCGCAGGGATTCATCAGCGGAAGCGGTTAGCGTGCACGAGGCGATCACACCGTCAACGGCCGTTTGTCCGAGTGATGTGAACACATTGTCCTCATACTCACACGACACGGCGGAGTTGGGGTAGATCCGAGATACCACGTAGATTGAGAGATTACCAGCACCGCTTTCAGTTTCAAAACTGAGCACTTGCTCTCCCGTGGTTCCTGGTTGCGCAAAGGAGAGTTCGCTGCCACTTTGTGTGGTGGCAAGTGAGCCACCAAAGGTGGCCGTTTCGTCGTTGTCCACATCAAAACCAATACGCTGCGAAGTCCCTTCATAAGCGTCGAATACAGGACTTTGGGTGAAGATGACCTGACTGTACTCGACTTCGATGTTGTGGGCGATAACACCCAGCAATGGATGGTTCACGTTCATCGTTAGCAAAAATCGCTGTTGATTCCATCCTGTGGATGGTTGCAGGGACATTGGCACGCCAGTCACCTCACCTGGTGCGAGGATGACCTGTGTGCCTTGGGTGGTTGACCACCCCTCGGGAAGGCCGTCGATGTCGACGGTGAGCATGGCGATATCGTTGCCGTCGTTCTGAATCCAAGCGGTTGGATAACCGCCTTTTTCGTTCACATTCCATGTACCTCTGTGGTCAACAAGGATGCTTGGTGATGCACCCACACGAACCGGGATTTCTTCAACCACCAAACCGCTCGTGTCGTTTCCTGTTATGCGGATGCGCAAAACCCCTACTTCTCCTGCGACCGCATCCGTGGGTGGCTGCACATGCACCTGGAATGTGCTGGTTCCGTAGGGCGCAATATCTTCGGCATCATCCGGGAGGGTGATGTTCCATCCTGCACCTGCTTTGGCAAAATAGGGTCGCTCGTAGGCATTGCCAGTGTGGATCAACTCAAAGGTCAGGTTTTCTCCAGCAGGATGAACCTCCAAATCGGCTTGGGTGAGGTTCAATCGCCAACCCGATACAGATTGGACCTCCACTATGAGGTATGTTTGGCCGATGATGTAGCCATCGGCTACATGCTGGAGCGTGATGTTGACGGCCGATGATGCCCATGCCATGGAAGGTATGGTCATTGAGAAATTCATGAGCGTTGAGGCGTTGATAGCGACGGAGTTTGTCTGCACAGGTTCGGCCTCCCAAGTAGAATCATCATCGCCAAAGGGCTGAACGTTTAGCACTGGAGTGAGAGTTAACTCATCAGCAGCGTTTCCGAGGTTCGTGAGGTTGAACTCGAAGGTGAGGCTCTCTCCTGGCTTTCCAGAGGTTTCTGTGCCGTTGAGAGGCGACACCGACCATTCATGGCTTGGTGCTGCCTGTACGGAAACCGTGGTTGAATCAACGGCATCGCCCCCGAGTGAAGTCCATGTGAAGACGATGTCAAAGGGCGTGACAGCCGGTGTTTCTTCCGAGAGGGTTACATCAACGGTGCCAATGCCGGTAGCCAGCGCACCCAGTGTTTTCTGTGGGTCAAAATAGGTGAAGGAAACATCCGGCGTGAACGATGAGTCGGCGGATGTTGCGCTTGCAGCGAGTTGGAAGGTGTCGAGACCGTTCCCGGGATTCTCCAAGAAGAGCAGGAAGCGTTGTGGCTCTGAGACGTTGAGTGAGAGCGGTTCACCCACGACTTCAGGCACAGGCTCGATGACGTTGAGGTTGGCCCGATAAACTTGGAGCACATGGAGGCTGAGGTTCAGCGTGGCATCGACATCGTTGCTGTCGGTGTCGGTGAAAGCGTGGCGCTTGGGAACGGCATTTGGAGGTAGTTGGAGGGTTAACTCTCCAGTGACTACGCTTCCGGGCGTTCCTTGGGCGATGAGGTGTGTGCCGTTGATTGACAAATCACCTGTGGCCGTCCAAATCCAGTTGCTTTGGAGCATCTCCATGGTGCTCATGCTCCATTCGGCAGTACCCGATGCGGGCGATGTACCCACAATCGACCATGTAAGCACTGAATCGGGCAGTGAGCGATGATGCGTGGGTTGTGCCACAAATTTCTGTGCGGTGAAGGTGAACGGCATGGATTCACACAACGCTTCTTCGCCGCTGCCCATACAAAGGGTAAGCGTCGTTTGTGTTGAACTGCCGAAACTCGCCGAGCTCGGGGTTGCTAAGTGGGCAAAGAGAACTTTGGCTTCACCAGGGGCGAGTGAAATGCTGAAGAGTTCCTGCCCGGTTACATCGTGGATGGACGGTGAGCCACCCCATGAGGGAGCGGTCCATGTGATGGAGGTTGTTGTTTCAGCCGCGTTTCCGAGGTTCTCAACCATAAACCAGGCCTTCGCTATTTGCCCTGGCCTACCTTGTCCGTTGGAGATGTTCATTCCCGTGGAACCAGAAAGGTCCAGACCCCTTGTCCGGAAGACATCAATTTGTACATCGATGGTGCTGTTGATGGTCTCATCATCAGCAAGGGCGAGCACCAACGAGATCATCCCGGATTCATCGCCCAAGGCAGTTGAGGGAATATGTGCGTCAAAAATAACCGATTGAGGCGTCTCGGGAACCAATTCAACCGTGAGGTCTTGGTTGCCTGCTGGAGAAAAGGACCAGCCATCAGGAAGAGCGCTCTGGTCGTAGGTAAGTGTCCAATCCGCCGTTCGTGAACCCGTTGCTTCAATTTCAATGATGATTTGTTGAGAGGAGCCGGGGGGAATTCGAGGNGTTTCCAACGGTCCAGTCATTTGTGCGAGGTAAGGTTCAACCACGGTAAACATGGTCGTTTCGTGGTTATTGTCCTCTCGCTGTTCAGTGATGTTCTCGTTGACATCGAGGACCAATTCAAATTCGTGAACACCCAGAGAGGCGGTAAATTCTGCTGAAAACGTGAAGGGTCCACCCTCGCCGGACGGTGCTACCGGTTCGCTGGATGTGAAACGCTCTCTGGTGAGTTCAGCACCGTTCATGATAATGGCTGCGTCAATGTCTTCATCGGCCTCTCCGGTCCCGAAGTTCGCAAATTGTCCGGTTACGGTCACGGTATCGCCGGGGTCTGCTTGTGCGGGGTTGAACGAAAGACCTCGTCCGTCAAAAGAAGGTGCCAAATCTGGACCCTGGTCAGAGACCAAGGTGTCGCCGTAGAGCACATCGAGATGTCCGTCCCCGTCCACATCAGCAACGGCGGGAGCGGTCCAAACCCTGTGCGGCATGCTCAGCGGTGTTGACCAAGCGCTGTTGATGTCAGCAGAGGCGCCGGTATCGCCGTCAAAGGCCCAAAATCGTCGGCCGAAGCCCACCAAAATTTCAGGTGTTCCCTCGCCGTCGATGTCCAACCAAAACGGAGGAGAAACTGCAATTTCGTCGTTATCGTTTCCTGCTCCACGTTGAAGGTCTCGAGTCCACTCGGTCACGGGGGTGCCATCGGAGATATCCGTGCATCCAAGCATACCCTTTCGGTTGAAACTGACGGTTGATTCGGAGTACCATGTAACCCAACACAAGCGGTCATCGACATCATCTCCGTCGGTGTCGAGGGCCAATGGCTGAGCATCGGCGTATCCGTTTTGAGCACGGAAATTGAACAGTTCTGTGGTCGACGTCAATTCCATTCCAATAAAGCGGGCACCGTTACCGGATTGCCGGCCGTTTGCGTCGGTGGGCACGGTGAGGATCATCTCAGGAGCGCTGTCTTGGTCCAACTGGACGATGATGGGTCCCGGGAGTCGCAGTCGAGGTGAATCTGAATCGGTGTCGGTGCCTTGTATAGCGACGCGCTCCCAATCCAAGGAACCGGTGGAGCCATCGATTTTCCAAATCCACATATTGCCCGAGTCGCCATCAATCGTGGTGAGAAGAACCGAGGTTGTGCTACTGTCAAGCTGTGCCCACACAGGGTCGGAAGGGTGCGTTCCACGGTCGAGAGAAACCGTCCAGTCCTCCTGTGTTGGTTGCGATGAGGTGAGGGTGTAAGCGTTGACTTTCACCAGGGGGTTGTTGTCTGGGTCGTCNACNACAGCGAGCACCANTTCGGGTGTACCGTCGAGTTCCAAGTCGGCTAGAAGTGGCTGNGNCACGGCTTTATGGTCGGTGTTCGCCGTTGCGAAATGAGGCGAAGGGGAGCCAATTCGTACATCTGAATCACTGTATGACCACACCAGTTCATTGCCGTGGCCAGAGGTTTGCCAATTTGACTCTGTGCAGGTNAGTCGTGGGGACCAGACATCGATATTCAACGCACCCTGTGTGTCGTAGACCACGATGATTTCTTGATACCCATCCCCATCGATATCATGAATCATTGGTGTTGAACGAACGGCTTCTGTGACGCCAAGACTCACCCGCCAAGCGATTTTGGCATCGTTACCAGAAACGATGTTGAGGAAACTCTCCCGTGCACCATCGGTAATTTCACTTGACACCATGACTGGGAACAACGTACCTGAGCCGCAACGTTCCAGTGCAGCCTCAGAGGCACTGATGCTCGCTGAAAAATCCCCGATGACCGAACCGTATGCGTCGCTTTCCGATTGACCTGAAAACACCTGCCAGTTGATGGTCGGGTTCTCCAAGGTACCCAAGGTCGTCACATTTGTGATGCTTCCTTCGCCNGGTCCGCCGTCTGGTCCATGTTCTGGAACGGTTTGGTTGTGGGTTGGCGTTTTAGCATATTGCGCCCAAGGTTGGTCGTCGCCAGACCAACTTCCGCCCGTGGGTTGAGTCACCGTTTTTTCCGGTAGCCAAACAGGGTGGCTGAGCGGGTTCATCACGACNCCCACCATGAGCAAAACGACCACCGATGCAGCGACCGTTCGCCAAGTGGTTGGGCGTGACCTTGTGGACATCGTACATCACCGTCTTCGGGGGGTTGTTATTGCTTATGGATGATTTACTCCCTAAAACCCCTTTTCTCACCTGCTTCAAACTCACGGAAACAAGGCCATGGAGCCGAAGGCGGTGCCTCTCAATGCCGCTTGAATTAAATAGGGGTCTCCGGTGGACAGCATGACTTCGGTCGCAATCTCTCCTGAGGGTTCACCGGTGAAGGACGGAAAAGTCGCGAGACTGTCCGTCTTCATCGTGCCTCTTGAGAACGCAAAGAGGTGATGAAATGTACAAGGTCGTAACCAAGGAAGACACCATCCGCATTCCTGCGGAATACATGCGAAAGGGACAATCCCTTGACCAGCACATCGACCGACTTTCCATGGACGCCTTTGAAGGAAAATTCGATTCTGAAAACCGCTTTGTTCTGGTCACGAACAATCACAAAACCNTCGGNCGTGGACGTATCATTCACGGCGACGGTGCCATCTACCAGCGTGTGCAATTTGATGCCGTTTTGTTCTGCATGGACGACCAAGAGGTCGTCGAAGGTGCGGTTTCTGAAGTCAATGAATTCGGTGCCTTCGTCCGTATTGGACCGATGGAAGCTCTTCTTCACAAATCCCAAATCATGGACGAACCCGTTGACATCAACATCGGTGCAAACAAAATCACGGGCCGACAAAGCGGCCGTGAACTTTCAATCGGTTCTTTTGTNCGAGCACGAATNGTCTCCCTATCACCCGACACATCAGATCCCCGCCGTTCCAAGATTGGTTTGACCAGCAAGCAAGACGGGCTTGGTTCACCAGGATGGGAAAAGAAGAAGGCAGGCGGTGAGTGAAGTTGGTAAAGAATCCCTTTGCATGCGGCGAGTGCCATCTCGTGCTCAACGACGGTGTTGACCAATGCCCACGACACCCATCTGCCAATGTCTCATCTGATTGGACTGGCTATGTCATCATCATTCAGCCCGAACGCTCGGAAATCGCCGAACGTCTCCAAGTTGACCAACCCGGCAAATACGCCCTCAAAGTGAACATCCGATGAAGGTGAGAACATGGAAATTAAAGATCGAAGAGAAAACAGCATTCTGAACCGCGTTGAAATTGCTTTCAGTTGGAAGCATGATTCCAAGTCAACACCCTCTCGCAAGGAAGTCATGGACCTTGTCAAAACCTTGGAGCCAGGAGCCAATCCAGACCTNATCGTCATCAAAGATTGCGAAACTCGGTTCGGTCAACCTTTGACCACGGGTACGGCTTACATCTACGCTTCCCAAGAGGCCATGGCCGTTGAACCGGAGTACATTCACAATCGGCACGAAAGTCTTCGTTCCGGTGCCGCTTCTGAAGCGCCTGCCGAAGCCCCTGCCGAAGCCCCTGCTGAGGCAGAAGAGGACGCTGAATCCGAAGGAGGCGATGAATGATGGGAGACGGTCCAAACCCCAAAGCCAAGCATTCGAAGTACAAGGTCGAAGACGGTAAACTCGTCCGTGCTGAGAGTTGCCCAGAATGTGGACCTGGTGTTTTCCTCGCCGTTCACGGCAACCGCAAGTCGTGCGGACGCTGTGGCTACACCGTGATGAACGAGTGAATCCACTCGGCCTTACTCAAAGGGACTCGTTTCCCATGAACCATCGTTGAAAAGGACGAGTCCACCACCTTTGAACGGGCAAACATGAACCGGCAACTCTCGTGTTGCACGTCGGTCCACCATTCGCTCAGAGAGCATAACTTCCTCTCGCCACCCAGCGATTCGCCAACCGACGAAGTCCTCGTCCCACATCGCTGCTTGCACAGGGCCACTGAGTTGCACCTGTTGCAGGACCTCTTCGTTGTGAATCCAGGTGACGGTCCCCGTTGCTGAACAGGCCAAGTGATGTGCCTCGTGCTTGAAGTGATGCTCAATCGGTGCTTCAACACCTTTCAGTAAGAACTCCTCAAGTCGTTGGCCTGTTTCAAGCGAGCGTCGCTGGACGCGGCCTCCTTTGGACGTGATCCAGTAGGTATCATCGTCAAGGTGGAGTGCGATCATCTCTTCATTGCGCGGGCGTTTCTTGGGGTATCCCCACTCAGGAGGGGGCATTCTCCAACGCTCATCAGCATTGGTGCCAATTTTGTACATGCCTCGGTTGTAAAGGTCGAACACGATCGACTCACCGTTNCTGGCGAGGGCCATTGGTTCTGCATCAAGCGCATGCGCCCACGTGGTCCCCGCTGGATAGTGTGTGGTTCTGGTGCCTATGGATGTCCGGATTTCAGACCGATTTTTTCCTTCCTCTGCTGTGCATATCGGCATTGAGCCCATGCAGGCGAGAAGCAATTCCCGGTCCAACCATGTCGCGTACAACTGCCCATTTGCAATGGAAATCTGTCGCATACGCATGGGATGGGGGCACTTGACCTCAGTAAGCGGCTCCAGGTCGCTGTCCAGCCAGAGGATTTCACCGTCCATTCCGGTGACCAAAACCCCTTCTTCGTGATGAGCGACAAGGTCGGGGAGGAAGGGTATGCGAGGGGGCAATCCTTCGTCCATGGAACAAGGTAGGGTCGCCTGTATGTGAATGCTCGTCTGGGTCATTTCCAAATAGGGCCCGCTTGAGTTGGATGCATGGGCGGCGAGGAGGTTGTTCTTATCGCTGTCAATCAACAGGACATTGCGAGCACCAACCAAGCTGACGCCTTGCGTACCATGGATGCTTGGACAGAACGTTCCCCGGTGGAAAACAATCCCGACTACGAATTGCGCCATCTCCGTATGCTCTATCTTCCAAACGGTCTGTTGTTTGAAGACCACCTTGACAAGCGTTGGGAAGCCGCCACCGGCGAACGCGTTTCAGAAATCATTTTTCCATCACGACACGTAGCAGCGAGTGGCCAACCTTCCCTCACCCTTCACCCCATTGGTGTGCCCCACCTTCCGGATCAAGAACAGGGTCCGTATGGTGGCCGAGGCGGCCATGCTCCCCCTCCATCTTCTCGATTGGCTTCGTGGTGGAAAATGCTACTGGACCAAGCACCCAAGGAAGCATCGGTCCAGAATTTCGGCCTATCTCTTGAGGTCACGCATCACGGGCCGACGGTCAATGTCCCGTGTTTGTTCATCGAAGTTGGTTCAACCGAAGCCACATGGGGTCATGAGGGAGCATCAAAGGTGCTGGCAAACATCATGCGAGAAGGTCTTCTCCAATCTCCCGAGGACGAATGGGACCAAACAAAGCATGCGGGAGAATTGGTCCTTGTCACCCTCGGTGGTGGCCATTATGCTCCGCGAGCCAACCAACTTGCTGCCCTTGAGGGTGTTTGGTTGGGCCATATGTTGGCGACCTATGCCTTGCCGTTTGAACAAAGCGACGAAGGCGAGATCACGGGGACGTGGAGACAATCGATTCTCGCCGCTTTAGAAGCGACTCGTCGCTCGTTTCCCGGTGGAGATCTCATCTGTTCCATGGACAAAAAAGCGTTCAAAGGTTGGCAACGGCAAGCCATCCGAGATTTGCTTGAGGATGAGGGGATTCCGCTGTTGACAACCAAACAAATCAAAGCCAAATTAGGCCTTCTTTAAGGCAGCGCACAAAGGGTCAAAGAGCGCCCCCTGTGTGGCCACATCATGGTGGGTTGGTTCTCCAAGTTGGTTGTTGCCACCACCGTTCGTATGCCCAAGTGGTTCGTTCGTTGGGTCAGCCGGAGGTATGTTGCTGGGGCATCATTGGATGAAGCCGTCGCCGTCATGAAACGCCTCACGGTTGAAGGCGCCTGCTTTACCATTGATGTCCTCGGTGAAGAAATCTCAAACATGGACGAAGCCAATTACTTCCTCGAAGAATACATTCGCGTAATGCAGGCCATCAAATTACATGATTTGGACGCGAACATCAGCATCAAGCCCACTGCTTTTGGTCTTCTCATCGACCCGGATTTAGGTCTCCAAAACATCCGTAAATTGGTCCAAATGGCTGCAGAGGAGGATATGTTCGTTCGTCTGGACATGGAAGACCACCGCGTCACCACCGATACGATTGAGGTTGTAACCACCTTGCACAAAGAGGGTTTGACCAATGTGGGCACAGTCCTCCAAGGTCGCCTTTTCCGAACGCTGGCCGACATCGGGGAGTTGGAGACCACGCTCGGACCTCACGCCGACTATCGCATCTGCAAGGGAATTTATCTTGAACCGGAGGAAATTTCCTTCACCAGTTACCAAGACATCGTGGACGGCACCAACGCCGCCATTGACCGAATGTTTGAGGCTGGTGCTTACGTTGGTGTTGCTTCCCACGACCTGCCAGTGATTGAGCACACCTTGTCGGCCCTCAAGGCGCACAGCATGGGCCCGGGCATCGAAGATCCACGAACAAACGCTGGACCGGCCCGCCATCACAAGGGACCAGGCTATGAGTTTCAGATGCTTCTTGGTGTTCGTGGACCGCTGCGCCGTCGCTTGTTAAAGGAAGGCCACCGAACCCGCATCTACATTCCATACGGCGAGAAATGGTACGAATACAGCATTCGCCGCCTCAAAGAAAACCCAACGATTGGGACCCATGTGGCCAAAGCCTTCATGATGCCATGGACCAATCGTCCGTGAATCACTTTCTCTTTTTCTTATTGGTTCGCTTGCGAGAAGCGTTTGGATTGACGCCCTTCTTCACATGTTCCTTTGGGCGCTCAGGATTGGGGTTGTGTCCCAATCGCCCTTCTTTCCATGCCTGCCTTCGCTCACGAGGTGTTCGTGGCGTGAAGTGTTCTGGATTGGGTGGTTCGTGGAGATACATGCGCTTGATGTCGGGGGCGTTCACCGTGCCGCGAAGTGTTCGCCCGGCTCCGGTGTGAATGGCTCGTATTCGCCACGTCTCTCCTTTGTGTTCCATGAGGTGAGAGCCGGTGAAGGTTGTCTCCTGAGGCACGACGATAACATCAGCTGTAGAGTCCTCGCCACGAGTCAGTGTCAATTTCACACGGACCATGTCCGTTCGGAGTGCTGTGATTCGTGCAATATTGGTGGCGGTATCGGAGGAAGTTTGGAGTTCCTCATTGGTTTCAATTTGGTGGATTTTCCAAAGTTTTCCGTCCTCTTCAAACACATCACCGACCACGAATTCTTCGTCAGCGTCCACCACCAAGACAACACGCTCTGAATTTGGTCCCTCGGTCAGGATGAAGGGGATATTACGTGGGGGTGGTGGACGGAACTCGATGGTGTGAACATGCTGGCAAACCTCGCACCGAACCATGAAGTCCGCTCCGCTTCCTACTGGTTTTTCACGGATAATTCCGTGTCCAGTGAGTTCGTCACACGCCGGGCAATGGGTCGCGTTGTCGAGGATTTCTTCCTCTTCGTCCCAGTCCTCAACGTCTTCCATTGGGCTCCCTCAACCCTGCGCTGGACCCACTGGGTTTGAACCCTCCGTCCATGGAGGGGGTGCAAGGCTTGATGTTGGAGATGGACGACCACGGGGCATGGCTGACCTCCCTGGTGAAGTTGAGCGTGAGGAAATCCTCGCGTTTTTGTTGGCCAAGGATGCACAACAACCCCGTGATGAACCAGAAATTGCCGCAAACATTCACACCCAACTCCAACACATGGGCCTCTCTACATGGTCCATCTCAGTTCATCGTCGCTTGCGAGACGCAGTTGGACGTCTCCAGCCCTCTACGGTTTTGGAGGTTGGTGCCAGCATCGGCCACCGTACGGCTTGGCTTCTGGACCAGTTTGAGCGAGCCGACAACCATCCTTCCTCGATGACGCTTGTGGAACAGGGCGGGAAGTTTGGTGTCATCATCCAACGCTTGCTGCAGCGGTACGAAGCGATGCCTTGGGCGAGCGTGGTGGTGGGTGAACCAAGCCAACTCGCTGCTGAACACCAAGCCTGGCAACTCGCTTCAGCAACGAATGACGAGTTGTCGCAGACGCCATTTGAACCTGGTTATGATGTCATCATCGTTGACGGTCCATCACCCCAAAGGGCGGGATTGGTCGCTAGTTATCTTCCGTTACTGAATCCCAACGGCGTCATGTTCACCGTCGAACCTGATATGCCAAGCGGTGAAATCGATGAGGATGATGAGCAAGGGATGGCCTTGGTCAATGGATTTAATCGTTGGATTGAAGTGATTGGGGAATCAAAGGAGACCCACCATTTGGCCTTCATGCCGTTGTTCGGGGGCACGCTTGTTGCATGGCTTCCTCGTCAAGCCTGAGAGGCTTGTGTGATGAGTCCACGAATACTCAGCAAGCCGTATCCATAGTAATCATCGTGTGATGCTTGACCTTCCTCAGGTACTGCACTATTCATCAGCCATTGCTTGACGGCGTTGACGTTATTCGCTCCCTCATCGGATTGGTCTGCTTTCAGATTGGGTTTTTCCTCAAGCAACAAGCAAAGTGCGCCGGTGACATAGACCGTTGCTGCACTTGTACCGTCGGCAATCCCCCAACCACCGTTTTCAAGGAGTACGGGGACGCCTTCAGCAGGAGCGACAATTTCGGGTTTCTTGTTCGGGTCTCCTCGTGGCATCAAAACGGGGAGAGGGAGCAAACGTCCGTTGTTATCACCCTTCGATGACCCTGACCAATGTGTGCCTTTGATGGTGACACCACCCACAGCGATGACACCGGCTTCACTTGATGGATGGGCGACATCGCCGTCATCGTCTTCACCGTCATTACCCGCTGCTGCAACCACGTAGATGCCCGCATCGATGGCATCGTTGGCAGCATCACCAGAACTTCGCCCGGAACCCAAGGTGAAGGGGAGAACATCAGGGGCGCCTCCCAAGGACAGCGATATGACGTGGGCTCCGTTTTGGGCGCACCAGTCAATGGCTTCTGCCACGGTCGCGTCGTCGCCACTGCCGTCTGAACCAAGGGCTTTGGCGACCAATAAATCCACATCTTTAGCAACACCTTTGAGCCAACCATTGGCGACCAAAATTCCCGCCATTGACGTGCCATGGCCGTGATCGTCGTACGGTTGGGCGTTTCCATTAACGAAATCCTTCCATCCCGCGAGGTTGATGCCTTCCAGATCATCGTGGTTAGGTGCGAGGCCTGAATCTACAATACACGCCACCACCCCAGCACCGGTCAAACCTTCATCGGCAGGCTGAATGAGGGTGTTGTAATTCGCATGGCGTTCAAGCGCAACCTCACTGGGGCGCAACAGAATCGCTCCATCGCTCAGAACGACCGCTGCGAGGTAGCCTGCGGCAAGGATGAGCGTGATGCCCAATGTGAAACTCACCAAGAGTTTGATGAAACGAACATCGGATTGGTCATCCTTTGACTCGCCGAGAAGGATAGGGGTCAAAGGCACCTCCTCGTCTCCATCTGATGGTGGAGGAGAAAAGTCGTAGATCGACATGGTCTCAACTCAGTGTGTGAACTATTTCAGTAAGTGTATCCACAAATCGACGGACATCTTCTTCGTTGTTGTAGAGATAGGCTGAGGCTCGAAGCGAGCCTTGGGCATGGCCACGGTCTGCAAACCAAGAGTGGACGCAGTGTTGGCCACTTCTCACCATCACACCAGCGGCTTCGTCCAAGAGAAGAGCAACATCATGGGCAGGTAAACCGTCCATCAAGAGGGAACAGATTCCGCCTCTCTTTGTAGGGTCTTCCGGCCCGATGATGGAAAGGCCAGGCAGGTCCTTGACGCCGTCGGTCATGATTTGATTCAACTTGATTTCATGCTCGTGGACGGCGTTCATGTCGAGGCCGGCGAGGTAATCGATGGCAGCACCCGTGGCCATCATACCAGAAAAGTTCCCCAAACCACCTTCAAACCGAGCAGGGGGCTTGGCCCATGTTGCATCGGTGTAGGTTGATGAGGCGACGGTCTGACCTCCGGATTGGATGGTGCGCAAGCCATCCAACAACTCGTAGCGTCCCCACAAGCCACCCATGCCGGAAGGCCCACACATTTTGTGGATGGAAAAGGAGAGGAAGTCGATGTCAAGGGCCTGAACGTCGACGTTCATGTGCGGTGTTGATTGGGCCCCATCGATGGCGACAAGAGCCCCGTGATCGTGGGCGACTTTGGTGACTTCAGTGATTGGAATCTCCACACCGTCAAGATTCCCAACATGGCTCATGGCCACCATCTTGAGTCGATCACCAGCGTCTGCACAGGCCGCTTCAAAGGCCTCCATGTCAAAGCTATTGTCTGCTCGGCTGGGCACAACCCGATGGTCGATGCCCTGCTCTTGTTCAAGTTGAAGCCATGGAACCAGGTTTGAGTTGTGTTCTCGGTCGGATGTTAGGACAACATCGCCTTTGTCCCATGTCATACCATGGGCGATTTGATTGATGGAATGCGTAGCATTTCGCGTAAAGACAATTTCGTTGGGAGTGGCTGCATTGAGGAAGGAACCCAACTTGGTTCTCGCATCAGCAACGGCCTTTGAAACGGCCGTACCGTACCTGTGAACGGAGCGTCCACCACACCCTGGTGTCTCGGTGTAATAGCGATGGATGCTGTCGATGACCGATTGAGGTTTGAGTGTGACGCAAGCGTTGTCAAGGTATGCCGGCGGGTTGTCACCTTGGAGTGTCGGGAAATCGTTTCTGCATTTTTTGAACATTCACCAAGCCTCCTGGTCGGGTAGGTAATCCATGGCGGGAGCGTTCACGCCGCAACCCGGGCAAGCGATTCGTTTGGGCATGGAAACATCGCATGTAGGACAGGTTGTTCCGACGACAACGATCGTCTTGCACCCCACGGAAAGGCATGGATGGGTCAATTCTCCAGACGCATTGAGGGCGACCTTGGAGTCATGCCCGCATTCTGGGCAACTGGAAAGCTTCTTGATTCTTGAGGGGGCTTCACCCGACATCTCAAGGGAAGCGTCAACAGCGGCACGAGTGCGAACACTGGTTTGATTCCCGAGCATGCGTTGAGGGTACCAAAGTACGAACAAGAAAAGGGGAACAGCGGGCAAGCCCGTGAGCAGGTGGATGATAAGATAGCCGATGTTGGTATCGCCGTAGGCAGCAACATGGTGAAGCCCCGCCCATGACGACACGGTGACGAGAAACACCCAGATGCCGAACATGGCGGTCCAACCTCGGAGGGAATGTTCGGCAAGTGAGGCTTCCATGACGCGAACATCCTCATGGAGGTGGTGGATTTCAACGTGCAAATCTCTCGTCTCGACCACAGCTTTCCAGAAGAAAAAGAGGAAAAAGAAGACAATAAGGAGAATGAGCGTACCCCCCATCATGTCCGCTAACTCAAGTGAAAGCGGGAAATTTGGGTTGGTTCGGTGAAACAAAATTTGCGCCCCGTACAACGCATTCCACATGAACAACAAGGAAATGGCGTGGACACGCATGATGGGGAAGAGCATCCATGCTTGGTAAGTAAACCATCCCCAGCAGATGATGGAGACCAACATTTGGAAGAATTGGAAGCCGTTGATGGCTAAAATGCCGTCCAATCCACTCAATTTGGCGTTTCCTCCTCCCCAAAGTTCTGTCGAAATTGAACCAAGGCACAGCGCAATTGCGCCGAAAGCCATGGCGATGTAATATTCTCGTTTCCATTCATTCCGGAGGAGTTTGAAGTGGAACATCCATTCTTTTCGCAGTGTATTGAGGGATTCCGCCATCGGATATTGTGGTGGAATCGGTCGGCTCAACTTCATCTCAGCCATCCGAAACGGGAGTGTTGTGTGGGGGAGGGGGCCGTCCACCCCGGTTCCCGTCTCCTCGGCCATGTTCATTGGCTGTCATTCGCCCCTTTGAGTCCTTTCGCTCTTGCGCTTCTATTTCTCCCAACTGGAGGGTGATGGTTAAACGAGAAGTGGGGTTCGGCGAGTTAGAGCCGAGATCGCATAGCCTGGTAGTGCGCGCGACTGGAAATCGCGTGGGCCCGTTCCCTCGGGAGTTCAAATCTCTCTCTCGGCGCCATACAGCGATTCGTACCAAGACGGGTGGGGATTGAACAAAGAACAGGAAACTGTTGTGAAATTCAAATCTCTCTCCCGGCGCCAATACCGCAACCTCCATGACCGGATGAAGGATGGTGTGCATCATGGAGCAGGAGGAAAGCGTTCACCAACGACGGTGGACGTTGGTCTTCTTGCTCGGGTTTCTCTTGCACATTTACGCTGCGTTTCACAGTGACCTTGGACTGGATGCACATGTTCGGCTGAATGCACTCAACGATGGCGTTGCCGAAGGGCAGGACTTGACATGGGGCTCGCCAAGGGTCAGCGGAACGACCAATGTCAACACCAACTCGGTTTACGATGGCTACATTCCTCCATGGAATACCACCGAGGCCATGATGAAAATAACCGCTATCACCTCGTTGATCCTTCTTGGGGTAATGGCGTCTCTTCGCCCACGCGACCACCCATTAGGGCCTGGATTTGAACCAAAGTGGGCGGCATTGTTGATGCTAAGCCCTGTGCTCGTGTTTTCGTCGAGCAGAGGTTACGATGAAGCCCCGCTAGCTCTTTTGATGGGGCTTGGCGTGGTTGGATTCTGGTTCAACCGTGGCGAGACATCTCCTCAACAACGTTTGAACGGTGTCCTCTTGGCAACCTCCATCTTGTTGGTCATGGTCTGGAAAGGCTTCTCGCCAGTGGCGTCGTTGGCCGTTTGGTTGGTGATGCTCATCACCACCGAGGTTTGGCTCAGGGTGTGGAGCACAGGCAGGTATACGGGGGAAGGTCAGTTTCTTGGCAATCCTTGGTCGGTTGGAGGGCTGACATTTGGCGTGGTGTACATTGGTATCACGTGTGCTGGTCTCTTTTCAGAAGCCGGTACCTTTTCCATCATCGCAGACCGTCCGATGCAGTTTCTCTTGGCATCGGTATTTGCCCTATTGGATACGGCCGTGTTATACCTCCTTGTAGGCTGTCTTCTTTGGCCTTATCTGGTTCAACGATGGCAAGGGTTGCGGTCCGCTCGTGGGCCTGGATTCACCATGTTGGTGGTCTATATCAGCGCACTCTTGGCTGGACTCGTGGCCTATGTTGCCTCCCTTTGGACTTTGGAGGCTTCGCTTTGGAACATGAGTTTGACAAAAGTGATGGTCGTTCTCGGCAACAACGGTCGCTATGCCACATTGCTCTTACTACCACTGGTGGCTTTACTCCGCTGGCATGATGGTGAAGTTGAGTCTGGTTCTTCTCCCGAAGAGGGGCTCTTGATTCGTGCCATCGTTGTGATTCTTCCCTTCCTCTTATTCACCACCCTCGTCGGTCACCAAATTTGGTCTGAGGATGCCGGTGAACTTCTCGCTGAGTCGTGGCAAGAGGGTGATGACTCTCTTCTCCTCGTCTCGCCTGAATCCATGGCCATACACCATTTGTACGTCCTCAAATCCAACCTTGATCTCGACGGTTCCCAATCCATCCAAGGTCTGTGGTCGACACCTGATGCAGCACCTGGCATGGTTCAAACATACCAAGACACCCTTGACTATGTGGTGGTTGCTCCTGGAACTTCCATTGATGTGAACACCACCTCTTGGACATTGATTGGGGCGCAGGATGTTCCCGTTTCGGTTCCCGGAGGTATTCAGGGTGGAACTTGGACCTTGTATCGTTTAACGACCTGAGGATTGGATTCGCGAAGCGATTATATCCGCTTGGCTGGTGGGCCGACCACTGCCACCGTGGCTTAGGGGTATAGCACCTCATTGGTAATGAGGAGGTCGCGAGTTCAAATCTCGCCGGTGGCTCCATTCTTCGCTTTTTTCAGCCATGATAAATTCGGCATATATTTTACAAAACAACCTCAATGTATAAGAGGCGAATTTTCGGATTTCAACTTGAGAAGGCAACTTCTCAGATGGGATGCAGATGGAGCGAAAGCAACAACAAAACGATGAGATGCAACGACGGGTGAAAGAACTTCAACACCAAGTCGATGAACTGAAAGAACTGGTGAACACGTTATTGAGCGTGATTGTGGAAGAGCCTGATGGCGTTCACAGCGGTGCGGCCCCCACCATTCCCGGTCAGGGAATGATGGAAGTCTGCATGTGATCATCCTTTGATGACAGCCAGTGGATTCATTCGGGCGACAGGCCGGGCAAGACCTGCTTGTGCCGTCAAGCGTATGACTTCATCAACATCTTTGTAGGCATCTGGGGCCTCTTCAGAAAGCACGTTCGGCGTGGACGCATGGACTCGGACGCCTTGTGCCTCAAGACTGCGCTTCAACGCCTTACCGTCGAGNGTTTTCTTCGCCTGACTCCGTGAGAGAGCCCTTCCTGCGCCATGACAGGACGAGCCAAACGCCATGTTTCCACCCTTGGTCGGTCCTGCCATNATCCACGAACCGTTGCCCATATCACCGGGGACGATGACCGGTTGGCCGGTTGATGCAAATTGTGCTCCGACCTCTGCATGGTCTCCTCCAAACGCACGGGTTGCGCCCTTGCGGTGGACGCAACAGGAGCAGGATTTCCCATGGATGACATGGGTTTCCATCTTTGCAATGTTATGAGCCACATCATACAGCGTGGTTGCCTCACCATCAATCCCCATCTCGAGTTTGAGCACTGTTCGCAGACGTTCAGCCAACACCGCTCGATTCGCAAAGGCGAAGTTAGCTGCTGCGTTCATTGAATCAAGGTAGGCTTGCCCCTCCGCTGAGTGAACCGGTGCCGAAGCCAACTGCCTGTCAGGCAATGCATAGCCCCATTTTTCATTCACCCACAAGCCTTCTTGTTGTTTGTAAGTCGCTTCCAATCGTCGGACATGGTCGGTACAAACTTGGTGGCCCAGCCCGCGACTTCCGGAGTGAATCATGGCCACCACTTGGTCTTCGTACAGGCCCCACGCTGCTGCGGTGGTTTCATCGACCACGCTCCCGACGGTTTGCAATTCCAAAAAGTGATTACCGCTCCCCAAGGTGCCGAGTGATTTCATACCACGTTCCAAAGCACGTTGTGAGAGTTCGGCCTCCTCGGTTTCAAGCAGCCCGTTTGACTCCAAAAACGCAAGGTCTGCGTGATGGCCGTGCCCGAGGTCTGCGGCGGCATGAGCTCCTCGTTGCAAGATGTCCTGCAAGTCAGATGTCGTGATATCTACGCCTCCTTTGCCCGAACCTCCTGCTGGGATTCTGCCGGCCAGTCGTCCAGCTAATTTCTTGAGATTTGGTATGTCTTTTGCCGTCGCATCAAGGGCCAAAAACCGGACGCCACAGTTGATGTCAAAGCCTACGCCACCCGGGGAAATGGCGCCGCCAGCATCCCCGAATTCCGTGTCCGTTGCCACAACGCCACCGATGGGAAATCCGTATCCATAATGCCAATCGGCCATGGCCCATGCTTCGCCGACAACGCCTGGCAACGATGCGGTGTTGACGAGTTGCTCGGGACCACGGTCATCAGCATGGCGCTGCATGTGGGCAGCATCGGTGACTAATCTCGCGTCAACCTTCATGTTACCATGTGCACGGATACGCATGGTTCCGTCCCCCTCGTCAACGAGGTGGTCACGCCATGCAGGGTCCATGTTGCGGGGTCAAGTCGATGAGATTTGATACTTTGCACAACGACGGTTTACAGCCCCTGCAACAGCACAGCCTTGAAGGGGGGGCCCTGCTTGGCAAGAACATCCAACTGGGAGGGATTGTTCATGTCGTTGCCACCGATTGATTTGGCCGTCTTCCACGACAACGGCTATGTTCGGAAACAGTGCCGCGTGACCTCGCTGTGGTTTTGGACCTGCGATGAAGCACGTGAGACCTGTGGAGATACGCCTGAAGACGAATACACCTTCATCGGTGCACCGCTGATTGATGGATTTGACCAGCGTGGTAAGGCATTGAAGGATGCCATGAGGGAAGCCTTCCTCGGATTTTTTGTGGACAGGGAACATACGCGAATCGACCCTTACCCCGTTCTCGCACGCTGGCGCGATGACATTCACCTGACCATTGCTTCAATTGCAGATTTCCAACCCCATGTCACTTCAGGGGCAGTGCAACCACCGGCGAATCCTCTCGCCGTTTCTCAACCTTGTATTCGCTTAACAGATGTTGATGCAGTTGGGCGTTCTGGTCGCCATTTGACCACCTTTGAGATGATGGCTCACCACGTGTTTAACCGGCCAGAAGACGGTCTTGAGATCTATTGGATGGAGCAATGTGTTGAGCATTGCCACCGCATGTTAACCGAGACCTTTGGTATTGATGCCTCCGAAATCACCTATGTGGAGAACCCGTGGTGCGGTGGAGGGAATGCCGGTGCCGCAGTGGAAGTCATCGTGGGTGGTTTGGAATTGGCCACGCTGGTCTTCATGGACATGGAAGAACATCCCGATGGTGATGTGGAACTCAAAGGTGACCGCTACCGCACGATGCCGCTTCAAATCATTGACACTGGTTATGGATTGGAGCGCTTTTGTTGGGCGGCAGCCGGAACACCTACGATTTACGAAGCCATTTATCCCGAAACCGTCGCTTGGTTGAAAGAATGCTCTGGTTTTGAGAGCGTCGCCAAGAAGTGGCCATCACTCGATTTAGAACGTCTCCTCAGCGAAATGTCTCGTTTGAACGGCATCATGAACATTGAAGCAGGCGTTGACGGTGAAAAGTTGGTCAACATTTTCCTCGAGCGTCTAGCTCAGCGAGGTGTTGAGGTCACCGCCGAACAGTTCTCCTCCATCACCGAACCCCTCGCCAATATCTATGCCATCCCCGACCACTTGCACGCCTTGTGCAACATGTTGGGTGATGGCCTTGTGCCCTCTAACGCCAAAGCCGGCTACCTTGCTCGCATGTTGGCTCGGCGTGTCCTANGAATGCGAGATGAATTGGCCATTGATGTGCCGCTCGCTGAGTTGGCCACCCATCACCTCGATGTCAACTTGGGTGGACACCTCAACAAACAAACTCGAGACGGACTGCTCGCTATTCTCGCCTTGGAGGAGGAGCGCTATGTCGAAATGCTGCGAAAGGGGACGAACGTNATTCAAACNCAACTCAAATCCTTGGCAAAGGACGCTACTGAAATTCCAGACGAGCATCTCTTCACCATGAATGATTCCCATGGATTGGCCCCCGACATGGTCATCACCTTGGCACGAAATGCAGGTTGGGATTCGGTCGCCTTGCGCACGGGTTTCTCTGCGGAAATGGCTGAACGGCATGCTCGCATGGCCAAAGAAGCCGCAAAGACGACCAGTGGTGAGGGGGATGCGCTTGCTGTTGACATGTATTCAGCCACTCGACCGCTCTTTTACGACGCCGTTTATTCGTCCGAATTTGAGGCGAATCTTGTTGGTTGTGTATCGGCCGGAGACCACGGCCCCGACGGGTCAACACACGCCGTTGTTCTGGACGCCACCATATTCTATCCGGAAGGTGGTGGGCAAGAGGGGGACCGTGGGACACTTCACCAAAACGGGAGCAAGGTCGTCGTTCTCGACACACAGAAAGTTGGCGATGTCATCGTTCACTTCACCGATGGACCCCTTGAGGGTTCAGGAAGTGTCGCAGGTCAACTCGATTGGAAACGACGAAAGCAATTGATGGACCACCACACCGCTGTCCACATTGTTGGAGGTGCTGCACGTCGTCTTTTGGGACCACATATTTTCCAAGCCGGTTCTCATCTAACGGTGGACAGCGGCCGATTGGACATCACCCACTACCATCGCCTGACCCGGGCAGACCTCGATGCGATGGAAGACATGGCTAACCAGGTGCTCAGTGATGTCCGTTCGACTGAAAAAACGGAGTTGAACCGTCGGGATGCTGACCTCGTCCACGGCTTTGACCTGTACCAAGGCGGTGCACCAAAAGGCGATTCCATCCGAATTTTGAAAATCGCCGACCACGACATTCAGGCCTGCGGCGGAACACATCACGATGAGCCAGGTCAAATCGGCTCCATTCGAATCGTCCGCTCTTCCGCCGTTCAAGACGGGGTTGAACGCCTTCACATCGTCGCAGGCGAAGCGGCCCTGACCTATGCGAGGTCCCAGGACGCTCTCGTGCGTGAATCAAGCGAGGTGTTCGGCGTCCACGGGGACGATTTGCCCAAGGCTGCTGCTCGTTTCTTCAAGGAGTGGAAAGAGCAGCGGAAGCTGATTGAGCAACTCGAATCTGAAATCGTCCGCCTGCGAACATCCGGTGGCGGCGACGCCACGTCCGAGGTGGACGGCGTTCGAATCGTGGTCATGGAAATTGACGGCGACCTCAAATCCATGACCACGATGCTCAAAGAACTGACGCTGGACGCATCAACCCCAACGTTGGCGGTCCTTGGTTCAAGAGACGGTGGTGGCAAATTGATGATTGCTGCTACGGAAAATACGCTGGCCAGTGAACGCTACAACGCCGTTGACCTGCTTCGCTCCATCTCACCGCACATCAAGGGCGGGGGCGGCGGTCGTCCCACGTTTGCACAAGGCGGCGGCTCCCACCCCGATGGCTTGG
>FUFK010061222.1_pt1 | contig 24603 bp, 18 predicted proteins | sample 1021851 | NCBI WGS metagenome assembly FUFK01 (sample SAMEA51879418, study PRJEB19060) | metagenome | reverse complement strand
CGCTTGAGCATCTCCGCGTCCATCTCCAGCGCGGCGGCCTGGGCGCGGGCGAGCTTCAGGAATTCGCCACCCGACAGCGGGGCCTCGTCGCGCGCGCGGCGCTGGCTGTTGAGGCTTTCGCGCAGGAACTGGACGTTCGATACGCCGGGGATTTCGACCGGATACTGAAAGCCGAGGAACAGCCCGGCGGCGGCGCGCTCATGCGGTTCGAGTTCGAGCAGGTCGGTGCCGTTGAAGGTCACGCTGCCCTCGGTCACCTCGTAACCGGGGCGGCCGCCAAGGACATAGCCGAGCGTCGATTTGCCCGCGCCGTTCGGACCCATGATCGCATGCACCTCACCCGCGTTGAGGCTGAGGGTCAGGCCCTTGAGGATCGGCTTGCCGTCGATTTCGGCGTGGAGGTTATTGATCTGGAGCATGTTATCCTGCGTGCGAAATCTGAAAATCGTCAGCATGACGGTGGGTTGGGCTCACCGCGGCTCTTCCTGCTGCTTCATCGTGCCCAGCGTGATCGCGGGGGTACCGCTTTCGTCCTTGGGCGGGGGCGGGAGTTTGCCGAGGCGGTTGGGGTCTTCGTCCTTGGTTCCGCCGACCACCGGGCCGACGGCGGGCACTTTCGGTGCTTCGGGCTTGAGCGAGACCCCGAGGCCGAGCTTGGGCTCCGCGGTCAGTATTTTCGGTGCGGTCGCGGTCAGGCCCGCGCCGGTCCCGCCGCAATATTCCTGGCCCTTGGTCGAGGTGACGCAATCGGGCAGCGCGGTGCAGGCGGCATCGTCGATCCGCTTTGTGCCGGACGATTTGAACACGCGGCAGTTGATCAGGCGGCCATCGGGCGCGCGGTCGAACACGAGCGCGACGCGGCCGACCTTGGCGGTGATGACCACTTCCTCATATTCGGGCTCGGGCGCGGCGACCGCGTCCTGCGGTGCCGCCACCAGAAGGGCGAGCGCGGCGATCATCCCACGCTGCCTTCCAGCGAAATCCCCAGCAGCTTCTGTGCCTCGACCGCAAACTCCATCGGGAGCTGCTGCAGCACCTCTTTCGCGAAACCGTTGACGATCAGGGCGACCGCCGCTTCCTGATCCAACCCACGTTGCATGGCGTAGAACATCTGGTCCTCGCTGATCTTGCTCGTGGTGGCTTCGTGCTCGATCTGGGCTGAAGGATTCCTGACTTCGATGTACGGCACGGTGTGTGCGCCGCATTCGGAGCCGAGCAGCAGGCTGTCGCACTGGGTGAAGTTGCGCACGCCCTCCGCGCCCGGCGCGACGCGGACCAGGCCGCGATAGGTGTTGTTGCTGCGGCCCGCGCTGATCCCCTTGGAGATGATCGTCGAGCGCGATCCCTTGCCATTGTGGATCATCTTGGTGCCGGTATCGGCCTGTTGGCGGTTGTTAGTGACCGCGACCGAGTAGAATTCGCCGACGCTGTTTTCGCCGTTGAGCACGCAGCTGGGGTATTTCCAGGTGATCGCGCTGCCGGTTTCGACCTGGGTCCAGCTGACCTTGGAATTGCGGCCCTGACACAGCGCGCGCTTGGTCACGAAATTATAGATGCCGCCCTTGCCGTTCTCGTCGCCGGGATACCAGTTCTGGACGGTCGAATATTTGATCTCGGCATCGTCGAGCGCGACCAGTTCGACCACGGCGGCGTGGAGCTGGTTTTCGTCGCGCATCGGGGCGGTGCAGCCTTCGAGATAGCTGACATAGGCGCCCTTGTCGGCGACGATCAGCGTGCGCTCAAACTGGCCGGTATTTTCCGCGTTGATGCGGAAATAGGTCGACAGCTCCATTGGGCAGCGCACGCCCTCAGGAATGTAGACGAAGGTGCCGTCGCTGAAGACCGCGCAGTTCAATGCGGCGAAGTAATTGTCGTGCATCGGCACGACCTTCCCCAGCCACTTCTTCACCAGCTCGGGATATTCGCGGATCGCTTCGGAGATGCTGCGGAAGATGACGCCGGCGGCTTCGAGCTCCTTGCGGAAGGTGGTGGCGACGCTGACGCTATCGAACACCGCGTCGACCGCGACCTTGCGCGCGCCCTCGACCCCGGCGAGCACCTTCTGCTCCTCGATCGGGATGCCGAGCTTTTCATAGACGCGCAGGATTTCGGGATCGACCTCGTCGAGCGAACCGAGCTTGGGCTTCGCCTTGGGCTCGGCGTAATAATAGGCATCCTGATAATCGATCGGGTCGATGTCGAGCTTCGCCCAGTCGGGCGTAGGCATGGTCAGCCAGTGGCGATAGGCCTTGAGTCGCCAATCGAGCATCCATTCGGGCTCGTTCTTCTTGGCCGAGATGAAGCGGACGGTGTCCTCGCTCAGCCCCTTGGGCGCGAAGTCCTGTTCGATTGGCGAGGAGAAGCCCCACTCGTACTTCTTGTTGGCGGCGGCGATCGCCTCTGCGTTCTTGGTGGCCATTATGCGGGTACCGGCTGGGAGGAGAGGGAGGCGAGGGTGACGTCGGCGAGCGCACTGCGGACCGAGGCGTTGACGCTGTTCCAGTGCGGCTTGACGCGGCAACCGCTTTGAATCGCGCAGTCATGCTTGCCGCTGTCGACACAGGTGGTGAGCGCGATCGGCCCTTCGATCGCCTCGACGATATCGGCGAGGCTGATTGCTGCGGGCGGGCGCGCGAGGCGGAAACCGCCGCCGGTGCCGCGGGTGCTTTCGATGAGGCCGGCGCGGGAAAGATGGCTGACAAGCTTCTGGACGGTGGGCAGCGGAAGCCCGGTTTCATCCGCCAGCAGCGTCGCGTTCAGCCGCCCGCTGACGCCGCAATGGCGCGCGGCGGCGGAGAGCATGACCACTGCATAATCGGTTTGAGCGGAAAGCCGCATGAGGTCCTTCGTTGCGAACAATTCTCAAATCGGAATGATTCGTTCCGATTGGGCAGATGGGCTTGGGGGTCGCCTTCGTCAACCCATGGTTTTAAGGGGAGGGCATGCTGTACGACCTGCTGAGGCCGCTGATCTTTACCCTCGACGCCGAACGCGCGCACGGAATCGCGATCCGGGCGGCGGGGCTGGCGCCCGGCGGTGCGATCCCGCGCGTGCGACCGGTTACGATCGGCGGGGTGGAATTTCCCAATCCCGTAGGCCTCGCTGCGGGGCTCGACAAAGATGGCGAGGCGATCGACGGGCTGATGGGGCTGGGCTTTGGCAGCGTCGAGATCGGGTCGCTGACGCCGCGTCCGCAGGCGGGGAATCCGAAGCCGCGGCTGTTCCGGCTGGTCGAGGATCGGGCGGTGGTGAACCGGATGGGGTTCAACAATGGCGGGATCGACGCGGCGCTGGAGCGGGTCGCTAGGGCGAAGCGTCCGGGCGTGCTCGGCATCAATGTCGGCGCGAACAAGGATAGCGACGATCGCGTCGCGGACTATGCGCTGGGCGTGGCGAAGGTCGCGCCGCATGCCGATTATGTGACGATCAATGTCAGCTCCCCCAACACGCCGGGGCTGCGCGACCTCCAGTCGCGACCGGCGCTGGATGAGTTGTTGAATGCGGCGAGTGCGGCGCGGCTGGTGGACGGGCGGCGGGTTCCGCTGTTCCTGAAGGTTGCGCCCGATCTCGACCGTGCAGGGATGGAGGGCGTGGTGGCCGCCGCGGCCAATGCGTCGGTGGATGCGCTGATCGTCGGCAATACGACGATTTCGCGGCCCGATACGCTGCGCTCGCCGCTGGCGCAGGAGGCGGGCGGACTGTCCGGCAAGCCCCTGGCGGCGCTCGCGCGGGAGAAGCTGGCGGAGGCGCTGGCGATTGCCGACGGCGCAATGCCGGTGATCGCGGTGGGCGGGATCGATTCGCCGGAAGAGGCGCTGGCGCGGCTCGATGCCGGGGCGGCGATGGTGCAGATCTACTCGGCTTTGGTGTTTGAGGGGCCGGGGCTGGTGCGGCGCATTCTGCACCGGCTGTGACGTAGCGGCATTGCGATTGCCAGCGGTGTCGTTAGGGTTCCCGGCTCAAATCGAGCGCGGGCACGAACTCGCGCCGCAGGAGTTGGGAACAGGATGCGCAAGCTCGAAAAATTCGACAATCTGGTTTCGATGTTCTTCACCCGCGCCCGCGAAAAGGGCGACGCGCCCTTTCTGTGGGCGAAATCGGGCGGCAAATGGCAGTCCACCAGCTGGGCGGAGTCCGCCCGCAAGGTCGCGAGTCTTGCCGCCGCGCTGAAGAAGCTTGGCCTAAAGCCCGGCGACCGCGTGATGCTGGTCAGCGAGAACCGGCCCGAATGGTGTCTGAGCGACCTCGCCATCATGGCGGCGGGCGGGGTGACCGTGCCGACCTACACCACCAACACCGAGCGCGATCACCAGCATATCATCGACAATTCGGGCGCGACGATGACGATCGTGTCCGACGGTAAGCTCGCCAAGACGTTGCTCCCCGCGATTCTGCGCACCGCCGGCAGCGTTGGCCATGTCGTGATCGGCATCGAGGAGATGAAGCTGAGCCAGCCGGGCGCGATCGACTTTCACGATTGGAACGCGCTGATCGCGGCCAACCCGGTCGATGTCGCCGAGGCGGAGCAGGCGGCGGCGCGGATGAAGCGCGCGGACCTGGCGTGCATCATCTACACCAGCGGCACCGGTGGGTCGCCGCGCGGGGTGATGCAGCATCACGGCGCGATCCTCACCAATGTCGAGGGTTGCTGCACCGTCATCAGCGAGGATTTCGGATGGGAGGACGAGGTGTTCCTGTCGTTCCTGCCGCTCAGCCACGCCTATGAACATACCGGCGGGCAGCATTTTCCGATCGGGCTGGGCGCGCAAATCTATTATTCCGAAGGGTTGGACAAGCTCGCCTCGAATATCGAGGAGGTGCGTCCGACGCTGATGGTCGTGGTGCCGCGTCTGTTCGAAGTGCTGCGCACGCGGATTTCCAAGCAGGTCGAGAAACAGGGCAAGTTCGCCAATTATCTGCTCGACCGCGCGGTCAGCATTGGCGGCAAGAAGGCGGCGGGCAAGAACACGCTGCTCGACCTGCCGATGAGCCTGTTCCTCGACCGCACGCTCAAGCCCAAATTGTCGAAGAAGTTCGGTGGGCGGATCAAGGCGATGGTGTCGGGTGGCGCGCCGCTTAACCCGGAAGTCGGGGTGTTCTTCGAGAGCCTCGGCATCACCTTCCTGCAAGGCTATGGCCAGACCGAGGCGGCGCCGGTGATCAGCTGCAACCGGCCCAAGGCGGGGCTGAAGCACGATACGGTCGGACCGCCGCTGGAGGGGGTCGAGGTCAAGATCGCCGACGATGGCGAGATTCTGGTGCGCGGCGAACTGGTGATGCACGGATACTGGCGCAACGAGGCGGAGACCGCCCGCGTGCTCAAGGACGGATGGCTGCATACCGGCGACATCGGGCTGATCGACGAGAAGGGCCGGATCAAGATCACCGACCGCAAGAAGGACATCATCGTCAACGACAAGGGTGACAATGTCGCGCCGCAAAAGGTTGAGGGGATGCTGACGCTGCAGCCCGAGATCATGCAGGCGATGATCGCGGGCGACCGCAAGCCGTACATGACGGCCGTGCTGGTGCCCGACCCCGAATGGACCCAGGAATGGTGCGCGAAGACCGCGACCAAATGCGACCTCAAGGCGCTGCGCGAAAATCCGGAGTATCGCGCGGCGATCAGCGCGGCGGTCGACCGGGTGAACAAGGATCTGTCCGTAATCGAACGCGTGCGCCGCTTCATCCTGGCAGACGAACCGTTCACGATCGAGAACCAGCAGCTGACGCCGAGCCTGAAGATCCGCCGCCACATCCTGAAAGGGGTATATGGCGAGCGGCTGGACGGATTGTACAAGGGGTAATGCCTATGTCGCCCCGGGCCTGACCCGGAACCGGGGCGACGATGGGATTAATTCAGCGCCCGCCCGCCGCCGGTGCCGCCGCCTTTGCCTCGGGCAGCACCACCATCGACCAGTCTTTACCGGGCGCCAGATATTTGGCCGCGAGCGCCTGAAGCTCGGTCGGACCGGTGCGGCCATAGTCTGGCCCCAGCGTGTCGACTGCAGCAAGCCGACGCGGATCGAGCGTCCCGCCTTCGGTCTGCTGCATCCAGAACGGATTGCCGCTCGACCGGCGTGAGACCATTTCCAGCGTCGGCACCAATGCGCGGCGTAGTTCGTCCAGCTCGATCGGTTTGGCGATCAGGTCGGCGGCGATCTCGCGCGCGACCCGCAGGAACAGGTCGGTCTTGTCAGGCGGCAGCAAGGTGAGCGCGATTACGCGCCCGCCGCCGGGCTGGCCGACGGGCCACTGGCTGATCACGGTGGGCGAGTAGCTGACGCCTTCGGCTGAACGAATTCGGTCGAGGATGCGGTCGCGCATCACCGCCGCCAGCACTTCGAGCTTGCGCCCCTCGGCAATGTTCGCTGCGCCGCCGCCGGCCTGCCACGCGATCACGGCGGCCGCCTGATCGGGTTCGCCGGTATGGCGCAGCACGACCGGGCTGGCGACATGCGCCGGAAAGCGCACCGCAGCCGACACGATGCGCGACGCCCGACGCGGCTTCATCGCGCCGAAGGTGTTGCGCACCGCCTCAATCGCCTTTTCGACATCGATATCGCCGAACACCTGCACCTCGATCGGCCCGCTGGCGAGCAAAGGTTCCCAAAAGGCGCGGAAATCCTTGGCGTTCAGCTTCTGGATGTCGGCGAGCTCCGGCGTGCGCCAGCGCGGATCGCCGGCGTGGAGCAATGTTTCGAGACTGTCGGCGATCACCGCATCGGGCGATGCCCGGCGCGCCGCATTGCCGGCAATCGCAAGCGCGCGCGCCCGTGCGATCGGCTTGGGATCCCAGCCCGGCACCTCCAGCTTGGTCGCAATCAGGCGGAGCTGGTCGGCGAGGTCGGCGGGGGAGGTCTGGCCGGCGATCACGAAGGCGTCATCACCCACGCCGAACTGCATCGAGATGCGCCGGTCACCGGTGATCTGGTCGATTTCCTCCTGCCCCAATTTGCCGATCCCGCTTTCCAGCAAGGCAAGGTTGGCGGCCCAGGCCGGGGTCTGGCGGTTGGACGGCAGCGCCTGCATGCCCCGACCGAATCGGACCGAGACATAGGCGCGCCCGACTTCGCCCGGATTCTGGTAGAACAGCGCGGTGACGCCGTTCGAATAGCGGACCTGTTCGATCTTCGGATCCGCGACCGCGATCGATCGCGACGCGACCGTGCCGGGGGTGCCGAGCGGTGGCAGGGATGCGAAGCTGACATCGCCCAGTGCGGCGCGTGTTCCGGCAAGACCCGTGACATCGGCCTGCAGTGCGGCCGCCAGCTTGGCCTGGATATTCGGATCGGCGGTTCGGGTGTTGATGATCGCGCGCGTCGCGACCCCCTGCAGCACCCGCTGGGTCGAGGCGAGGACGCGGTCTGGCGTGAACATCTTCTGATCGATCGCGCCCTGAAAGATTCCGAGGCTGGCCTCTTCGCTGGTCGTCACCTCGTTGATGTCGACCGCGGCGATCAGCGTGTCGGCGCGGATCGATCCGGCGGTCACGCGCGCCGTTTCGATCTCGTTGCGCATTTTCGAGGCGATTTCATTCACCTCGCGATCGATTTCGGCCTGAGTCGGGGCGGTGGCGAGCGCGTCGGCGACGACGGCGCGCACTTCTTTGAGCGCGGTTTCCCAATCCTCACCGATCGGGATGACCTGAATGCTGGTGATGTTGGCCGAACGAAACGCGTCCGACAGGTCGGCACCGGCCTGAAGATAGCTCGATCCGGCGCGCGCGCGGCGTTCGAGACGGCGGTTGATGATGCGCACGGCAACAAGATCCACCCAGCGTTCCTGGTTGAACTTGACCGTATCCTCGAACACCGTCCAAGGGCGCAGCGTGGCCAGCATGACGACGGGGGGCAGGGTTGGTTCGACCGACGCTGCGCTTTTTGGGTGGGCGTCGCTGGGCGTGCCGAAATCGGGGGTGGCAGGATTGGGTCCAATACCCTTCCACGCCGCGAAATGCTTGGCGATTTGTGCCTCGAACAGCGCGGGGTCGAGGTCGCCGACGATCACCAATGTGGCGCGTTCGGGGCGGTACCAGCGCTGGTGAAAGGCGCGGACGGTCTCGGCGGTGGCACCGGTCAGGGTCTCGACCGTGCCGATCACCGGGCGGTCGGCGAAGCGTTGGCCGGCGAAGAGCAGGCGGCGGCGCAAATCTTCGAACCGCTCCGCCGGCCCCAGCGACTCACGCTGTTCGGCCAGCACCACGGGACGTTCCAGCGTCAGCGATTCGGTGGTGATATTGGGCGCCGCCATCATGTCGGCGAGGATCATCATCGACTGATCGAGGCTCGCCTCGTTCGCGTTGGGCAGGTCGAGCTGATAGGTGGTCGAAACCGGCGTGGTGCTGGCGTTGCTGTCCGAACCGAAGGTGACGCCGAGCCGCTGCCATACCCGCTTCGATTCGCCGTCCGGAATTTTGGACGAGCCGCGGAAGGAGAGATGTTCCAGCAGGTGGGCGAAGCCCTTTTCGCTATCCTGTTCCATCAGCGAACCGACCGCGATGTGCAGCCGCACCGCGACCTGGCCGGGGGGCACGCCGTTCTTGCGCACCGCATAGCGCAACCCGTTGGGCAGCGTGCCGAACCGCCATTCGGGGTCGTGGACAATGTCGCTGCCCTTGTAGAGCCAGGGCGTCTTGTCGACTGTGACCGGCGCGGGCGCTGGAGTGGTCCGGGCCGCTGGGGCGCTGGACTGGCCCAGCGCGGGCAGCGCTGCGGCGATCAGCAGGAGGGGAAGGGCGAGCGGCCTTACGCGCGAGAACAATGCCATCGCGGGCGAGCTTAGCTTGGATGGAGGCGCCTTGCCAGACGCCGTGCACACGCTTTGCCGCGTGCCACTTTGGCGCGGGTTCGGCCATGTTTTGGACCCAGACTCGGCTTAGGCATAGGCCGAAGCGGCGACGGCCAGATCGTCGACGGACAGCAGGGCGGGGCGTTACGTGTTTCAGCGGTCGATTGTTCGGAGTGAGGGCGCGTCGGTGGCGCTGCCTGTCGCCGCGCCACCGGCCGCGATGCCGCGCCCCCGCCGTGACGGCCTGACCGAAATTGCCGATCGCGTCCTTGCGGGCTGTTCGCTGGTGCCGGTTGCGCCGGTGCTGGATGTGCGCGCCTTTGGCTGGACCGGTGGACTGCGCGACCAGTGGCGCGCGATCCGCGACGAGGCGCGGATGGCGGCACTCGCCGAAAATCGGGCTGGCGCTGAAGGCCGCTTCACCCTGTGGCGCAGGGGCGGTCATGATGCGGCAAATGCGGCGCGCTGCCCTGCGACGACGGCGACGGTAGCGGCGATTCCCGGGCTGGATAGTGCCGGCTTTTCAATCCTGCCGCCCGGTGCGCATGTGCCCGTGCGGCGTGGACCAACGCGGGGGTTGCTGACCTGCCACCTCGGCCTGATCGTCCCGCGCGACGGCGATGCGCGGATGCGCGTCGGCGACCGCATGGTCCGCTGGGCCGAGGGCGAGACTGTGGTGTTCGATGACACCTATGACCACGAAGCGTGGAACGACAGCGGCGACACGCGCGTCGTGCTGCGCGTCCGCGTGCGGCGGCCGCTGCGCCAGCCGGGGCGGTGGATTGCGGATACGCTGTTGCGGGTGCGCTCGGCGCTTCATCGTTGAAGCGCCGAGCGTCTGGCTCCGTCAGAACTTCGCGCGTACGCCGATCGAGAAGCGCCGTTCCGACAGCGCATAGCTGTTGAGTGCGATCGGTCCGGCGGCGCTATATTCGCTCGTCGCCGAATCCTCCGGGATCAGATTCTGCGCTTGGAGCGACAGCGCGACCCCCTTGGCCAGATCGATGCCGATCTGCGCGTCCAGCTGTGAGCGTGGGCCGACGAAGCTGGGGCGCCCCTCGGAGAATTCGAACACCGCCTCATCGCGATAATTATACGCGATGCGCGCCGAGAACGGACCCTTCTCGTACAGGCCGACGAGGTTGTAGCTGTGCTTCGACACCGCAACCAGCGGGAAGCCGGCATTGTCCTCCGAGTCGGAGAAGGTGTAGTTGGCGATGATGCCGAGCCCGTCGAGCGGTGCGGGGAGGAAGTCGAAGAATTGCTGCACGCCGATCTCGAATCCCTTGATCTTCGCGCTGGCGAGGTTCTCGGGGCGGGAGAAGGTCAGTTCGCGCCCGGCGGGATCGAGATTGGTGTCGATGCCGGTGGTGACGAAGCTGGCGATGAAGTCCTTCACGTCCTTGTAAAAGAACGCGCCCGAGATCAGCGAGCTCTTGCCGGTATAATATTCGAAGCTGATGTCCGCCTGAGTCGAGACGGGCGGTTCGAGTGCGGCGTTGCCGCCGGTCACCGACAAATTGGTCGCGTTGAAGAAGGTCGACGGGGCAAGGTCGGCGATCGATGCGCGCTGCATCGTCTGTGACCCCGACAGACGGACCAGGAAATTGTCGGTGACGTTGAACACGATATTCGCGCTCGGCAGGACGTTGGTATAATCATTCTCGTCGGTCACCAGCGTGCTGGTGGTGCCGACATTGAGGAAGGTATCGACCGACAGGTTGGTCCGCGCGATGCGCACACCGGCATTGGCGGAGAAGGGGNTGCTGCCCAGATCGCCCTTGAACCCCACCATCACATAAGCCGCCAGCGTCTTTTCGCTGAAGTCGTAATCGCGCTGCGAGTTGGGCAGCAGCGTCGAGCGGTCGTTGGGATTGGGGTTGGGCTGCGCCGCCTGGGCGCGGGTGAAGACATAGTCGAAGGTCGGCGCGGTGCTGAGGAACGCGCGCGGGAAGCTGCCTGGAATGTCGGGCAGGAACGACCCCAAGGTGACCTGACGCAGATAGGGTTCGATTTCTGCGCGGGTCGGGGTGACTTGGCTGCGATAGGCGTTCGATTGCGCGTGGAGATCGGTGTAGCGCACGCCCGCCGACAGCGTGAAGCCGCTGTCGAATTCATAGGACAGGTCCAGCTTGCCGGTCCATTCCTCGAGCAGGCCGAGCAGGCGGTTGCTGCGCACCCCGTTGCTGGCCGGATTGTAGGACGAATAGGCGGTCGGGTCCCAGGTGCCGAGGTTCAGGCTGGGGATCGTGGTGTTGCGGAAATCGAACGCGCCGGGAACAGCTGCGGTACCCTGAAGCGTGATGATCTGGATCGTCTGGTCGATCGTGCCCTTGCTGTAATAGCCATCGGCCTCGATCGTCAGCCCGCCGCTCTCATATTTGCCGTTAAGGCCGTAGAGATAGCTTTCGGTCGGCTCGTTGCGGATCTGACCCGCCGTGGTGACGGTGCCATTGGCGTTGCCGGCGACGACCACGCCGTTTTCGACGACGCGGCTGCTGACCGGGTTGCTGCCGGTGGGCAGGCGGAAAGCGAAGAAATCCTGATGGCGGCCGGTGGTGAGGCGCGAGAACAGCGCATCGGCGGTCACTACGAATTCGGGCGTCACCTCGACCTGCACCGCGCCGTTGAGGCCGATGCGCGATCGATCGACCACGAAATTCTCATATTGCAGCAGGACCGGGGTCGGGACCACGCCGCCACCGGTGCCGGTGTAGGTGCGGTTGAGGAAATTGTTGCGCTCGAACGCCTGGGTGGTGGTGGTGCGCTTCTGATACTCCGCCGCGACCATCACGCCGATCTTGCCATCGGCAAACTTGGTGGTCGCAAAGCCGGTCAGCACCGGTTCGAACGTCTCGCTATTCTCCGAATAGACACCGGTCGCGCGCAGCGAGACGGTGGCGTTGCGGAAGTCGAGCGGTTTTGGCGTGACGAGGTTGACCGTGCCGCCAAGTCCGCCCTCGGCCTGGCTAGCAAGCGGCGATTTGCGCACTTCGAGCCGACCGAACAGGCTGGAGGGCACCGAATCGAGGCCCGACGACCGGCCAAGCTGGTCGTTCTCCGGCGGCGACAGGCGCGCCGACCAGCCGAGCAGCGTGCGGCCGTCGACTTCGACGCGGACCTGCTGAAGGCCGCGGACCGACACCGACTGACCCTCCCCGAACACGCGGGTGATCTGGACGCCGGTCACACGTTGCAGCGCCTCGGCAACATTTGCGTCGGGCAGCTTGCCGACGTCTTCGGCGGTAATGACGTCAAGGACCTGGTCCGCCTCACGCTTGATATCGGCCGCGCGTTCCAGCGACGCGCGGATGCCGGTCACGACGATCTCGTCCTTGTCCTCGGCTTCGGCGGCCGGGGCGGCGTCCTGAGCCAGCGCGGGCGTGCTGACGAGCGCTGCGGCGAGCGCGCTGGCTGCAATGCCGCAGGTGATCGATGCGCGAAACTTCATGATAGTCCCCTCCCATTTCGCATGAAAAGGACAGGGGTCGGGTGCGCTCTCACCCGTCGAAGCCCGCTCCTGAGCCATGCATCAAATGACCCGGCTTAGACACCGGTGTCACGCAGGTTGTCCTACAAACCGATTCGGGAGTCAATAAAGATGTCGGACAACTTGTTTCAGCTGTTGGGCGCAGGTCCGGTGCTGGCGCGCGCGATCAGGCGCGTGTCGAACGTCATGCGGTCGCGCGGGCTCTTGGCGTCAAGCAGCAGATCAGCGGCGCTGCGGGCGAGATCGTGTACCGGCTGTCGGACGGTGGTGAGCGGCGGCCAGACGGCGGCGGCGAGGTCCGAATCGTCGAACCCGACGATCGACAATTGATCGGGAACGGCAATTCCACGCTCATGCGCCACGGCCAGCGCGCCAGCCGNCATATCGTCATTGCCCGCGAACAATGCTGTCGGCGGACTCGCGCGGTCCAGCAGCAGATGGGCGGCGCGGCGGCCCGAATCGATGCTGTAATCGCCGGCAACCACCAAAGCCTCGTCGAACGCAACGCCGTGCGCTTCGAGCGCGGCGCGATAGCCCTTCAGCCGCTCGACCGTCGAAACATGGCTGAGCGGCCCCTTGATGAAGGCAATCGCGCGATGGCCGTGCGCCAGCAGATGCGCGGTCGCCTCCTGCGCGGCGCTGGCGTCGTCGATGGTGACCGATCGCCCGACTTCGCGGCGCACGCCCGGCTCGATCCGTACATAGGGCAGGCCGCGCCGGTCGAGTTCGTCGAGCAAGGCTTCGTTTTCGGTTACCGGCGGGGAGAGGATGAGGCCGTCGAGATGCGTCTCGTCCACCAGCGCGGCGACATCCGCGACCAGCCCGGGCGCAGCGCTGTCGACCGGCTGGGTCAGCAGGCGATAGCCATGTTCGGCGCACCCTTCCTGCGCGCCGGCGAGCAGGTGGTAGACATAATAGGGGCTGGGGTTGTCATAGAGCAGCCCGACCTGGAAGGACTTGCGCCCGGCCAAGGTTCGCGCGGCGAGGCTGGGGCGGAAGTTGAGTTCGGCGACGACCTGCTCGACGCGGCGGCGGGTTTCCTCGCTGACATTCTTTTCATTATTCAGCACGCGCGAGACGGTCTTGAACGACACGCCCGCGAGCTTTGAAACTTCCTTGATCGTCGGCCGTCGCGCCATTTGCCTCCCCTGACGGGTCAGGCATAGGTGACAGCGTTGGCAACAGGCAAGAGTGGAGTTGTGCGTATGGATCGGCGCGGAGTGATGGTCGCGGCAGCGGCGATGGGGTTTGCGCCGGGATTGGCGCGGGCCGCGAAGCCGCGCATCGGACTGCGGGTGATGAGCTTTAACGTCCGCCTGCCGGTCGACTCGGACGGGCCGAACCGGTGGGAGGCGCGGCGTGACCTGTTCGTCGAGACGATCCGACGGTGCGATCCCGACATGATCGGGACGCAGGAATTGTGGAAGGTCCAGGGCGATTACGCGGTCGAGCGGCTGCCGCAATTCAGTTGGTTCGGGATCGACCGGCGGGGCGGTCGGGGCGACGAGCATATGGGCGTGTTCTTTCGCCGCGACCGGATGAAGGTGATCGATCTGGGCCATTTCTGGCTGTCGGATACGCCCGATGTGCCGGGGAGCATCAGCTGGGGGCACCCCTATCCGCGGATGGCGACCTGGGGCCTGTTCGAGACGGTGGCGGGCAAGCGGTTCTGGCTGATCAACACGCATTTTCCGTATCGCGCCGAGGACGAGGTGGCGCGCAGCAAATGTGCGGCGGCGATTGCGAAGTGGGTCGCCAAGCGGCCTGCTGGTGAGGTGGTGGTGCTGACCGGGGACTTCAATACCGGGCCGGAGAGCGAGGCCCATCGCATCTTGAGTGCCGGGCTGGCCGATGCCTGGGTTGCGGCGCCGGAGCGAACGGGGCCGGAGGGGACGTTCCATGGCTTTTCCGGAACGCCGGGGAAGCGGATCGACTGGGTGATGGCCCGGGGCCTGACGCCGGTGGCGGTCGAGACGGTCGATTTCGGGCGGGGCGGGCGGTTTCCGTCGGATCACTTTCCGGTGGTGGCCGATTACCGCTGGCCCTGAAAGAAAAGCCCCGCCCGGATGTGCCGGGCGGGGATAGGTCAGATCAGCCAGCCGCCAGTGCCGCGAGGAGCAGCAGGGCGACGATGTTGGTGATCTTGATCATCGGGTTGACCGCCGGACCCGCGGTATCCTTGTAGGGATCGCCGACGGTGTCGCCGGTCACCGCGGCCTTATGGGCTTCGGAGCCCTTGCCGCCGTGGTTGCCGTCTTCGATGTACTTCTTGGCATTGTCCCATGCGCCACCGCCCGAGGTCATCGAGATGGCGACGAACAGGCCGGACACGATCACGCCGAGCAGCATCGCGCCGACCGAAGCGAAGGCGTTGGCCTGGCTGTCGACGGCCAGGATCACGAAGTAGAGGACGATCGGCGAGAGCACCGGGAGCAGCGACGGAATGATCATTTCCTTGATCGCCGCCTTGGTCACGATGTCGACGGTCCGGCCATAGTTCGGGCGGCTGGTCCCGGCCATGATGCCGGCATTGTCGCGGAACTGGGCGCGGACATCCTCGACCACCGCGCCCGCTGCACGGCCCACGGCGGTCATGCCGAACGCGCCGAACAGATAGGGCAGCAGCGCGCCGAGCAGCAGGCCGACGATGACGAACGGATTGCTGAGCGAGAAATCCACGACGATGTCGGGGAAGTAGCGCGTCAGATCCTCCGTATACGCCCCGAACAGCACCAGTGCCGCGAGCGCCGCCGAACCGATGGCATAGCCCTTGGTCACGGCCTTGGTCGTGTTGCCCACAGCATCAAGCGCGTCGGTGCGGGTGCGGACGTCATCGGGCAGCCCGGCCATTTCGGCGATGCCGCCGGCATTGTCGGTGACGGGGCCATAGGCGTCGAGCGCGACCACCATGCCAGCGAGTGCGAGCAGCGAGGTGGCGGCGAACGCCACGCCGATGATCCCGGCCAGCTGGAACGATGCGATCACCGCGACGACGATGACGATGGTCGGCAGCGCGGTCGATTCAAGGCTGATCGCCAAACCCTGAATGACGTTGGTGCCATGACCGGTTTCGGATGCCTTGGCGATCGAGCGGACGGGGCGGTACTGGGTGCCGGTGTAATATTCGGTGATCCACACCAGCGCCCCGGTGACGCCAAGGCCGATCATCATGCACCAGAACAGGTCCATGCCGGTGAACGCCTGATCGCCGATCGTGGCGTTGAGGTCGTCGAGTGTAAACTCGGTCGCGAACCAGATCGCCGGAACGGCGAGGATCGCGGTGGTCCAGAAGCCCTTGTAGAGCGCACCCATGATCGACTGGCTGCCGCCGAGCCGGACCATATAGGTACCGATGATCGAGGTGATGATGCACACGCCGCCGACGATCAGCGGGAGGGCCATCAGCTTGAGCATGGCATTGTCGGAGAGCCCGCCGACGAGCAGCGCGATCGACACCATGGTGAGGCCGATCGTGACGACATAGGTTTCGAACAAATCGGCGGCCATACCGGCACAGTCGCCGACATTGTCGCCGACATTATCGGCGATCACGGCGGGGTTGCGAGGGTCATCCTCGGGGATGCCAGCCTCGACCTTGCCGACGAGGTCGGCGCCGACGTCGGCGGCCTTGGTGAAGATACCGCCGCCGAGACGCGCGAAGATCGAGATCAGCGACGCGCCGAACGCCAGTGCGGTCAGCGCCTTGATGATATCCTCGCCATTCGCGGCTTCACCGGCGGGGCCGACGAGATACCAGAAGAGTCCGGCGATCGAGAGCAGGCCGAGCCCGGCGACGAGCATGCCGGTGACGGCCCCGGCGCGGAAGGCGAGGGTGAGGCCACCCTGGAGCGAGCCGCGCGCCGCCTCAGCCGTGCGGACATTCGCGCGGACCGAGATGTTCATGCCGACATAGCCGGCGACGCCCGACAGGATCGCGCCGATCAGGAATGCGACGGTCGACAGCGCGCCGAGCGTGAAGAACATCACGGCGGCAACGACGACGCCGACAATGGCGATGGTGGTGTATTGGCGGCCGAGATAGGCCTTGGCGCCTTCCTGAATGGCGGCGGCGATATCCTGCATCTTCTGGTCGCCCGCCGGTGCGCGCAGCACCTGTTGCGACGTCACCAGGCCATAGAGCACGGCAATCAGGCCGCACACGATGGCGATGTAAACAATCGTCATCTGGTATCCTTCCCCTGTGAATCCCGCAGGTCGTCCGGATCTTGCTGCCCGGTACAAACCGCGTCGGAGTGGAGCGTAGAGAGGGGCGGGGGGCTGTCAAGCGGCGTGGTGGAATGGGGCAATGCCGGACGAAGCGGACAAAAAAGCGGGGTGTGCGGCGCGAAGGACCAGGACGCGCCGGGTTGGCTACCGCGACGGGGCGGGTTCGTGACTGCTGCGCGACGGTGACGCGACAGGCGCGCGACATCCGCGCGACGGGCGGACAACCGGGAGGCGACGGGGAAGCGGCAGGGTGGCAACTGCGACGCGACCGGCGCGCGCCGGGGTGACGACGCGGGGGCGGGTGAGTCGGATGCGGTCGGCGTCATCGATCAGGGTAGATCAGATGAAATCCAACATTTGAAGGGGGGTAAGGCACGCTTCCTTATCCTCCCCCGCCAGGGGGAGGTGGCGCCGAAGGCGACGGAGGGGGAGGACGGCTGTGTCCTCTCGAGCGTCGTGCTTCCTCCCCCTCCGTCAGGCTGCGCCTGCCACCTCCCCCTGGCGGGGGAGGATTATTGGATCACACGTCCTCGACCATGCGCCGGTACAGCTCTGGCCTTCGGTCGCGGAAGAAGCCCATGCCGGCGCGGTGCTTGCGCGCGCGGTCGAGGTCTAGCGTCGCGGTGAGGACGCCGGTTTCCTCCGCCCCGAATTCGGCGATGATGTCGCCCCATTCGTCGCAGATGAAGCTGTGGCCGTAGAAACGCTGGTCGCCCTCGGTCCCGATGCGGTTCGACGCGATCACGGGCACGACGTTGGACACGGCATGGCCGATCATCGCGCGGCGCCACATGCGGCTGGTGTCGAGATCGGCGTCATAGGGTTCCGACCCGATCGCGGTGGGGTAGAAGAGCAGTTGCGCCCCCATCAGCATCATCGTGCGCGCGGTTTCGGGATACCATTGGTCCCAGCAGATGCCGACGCCGAGCGCCGCGTCGTCCGCCGGGCCGTCCCATACCTTGAAGCCCGTGTTGCCGGGGCGGAAATAATATTTCTCCTCATAGCCCGGGCCGTCGGGGATGTGGCTCTTGCGATAGACGCCCGCGACCTTGCCGTCCGGGCCGATCATCGCGAGGCTGTTGTAGAAATGCGGTCCGTCCGCCTCGAAGAAGCTGGTGGGGATGTGGATCTGAAGCTCCGCCGCGAGCTTCTGCATCGCCGTGACGGCGGGGTGGCTGGCGAGCGGTTTCGCGGTGGCGAACAGCGCCTCATCTTCGACCCGGCAGAAATATTCGCCTTCGAAGAGTTCGGGGGGCAGGACGACCTGCGCACCCTTCCCCGCCGCCTCACGCACGAGGTCGGTGACGTTGGCGATGTTCTGCGCCGTGTCGGTGGTGAAGGCGAGTTGGAGCGCGGCGACGGTGATCTGGGTCATGTGGGGGTATTTAGGGGGTGGGCCTCCCTTCGTCACCCCGGACAGGTGGCGAACGTCATCATAACCGTCACCCCAGCGAAAGCTGGGGTCTCNNNTGNNNNAGNACGNGCNNTTGCCNCNCGAGGCCCCAGCTTTCGCTGGGGCGACGGATATGAGTGGCGGATCACGCGATCTGGTCAAACAGGTCCTGCCAATCCGGGTTGGTCCGCTCGATCAATTCGATCTTCCAGCCGCGCTTCCATGCCTTGAGCGCCTTCTCCCGGCGAATCGCGTCGTCGATGCTGTCATGCCATTCGACCAGCACCAGTGTCTTGATGCCGTATTTTCTACAATAGGCCGATCCCTTGTCGCGGCGATGCTGGTCGATGCGCTCGGCGAGATATGCAGTGACCCCGACATAGAGCATCCCGCGCTGCTTGCTGGCCATGATGTAGGTCCAGCCGCCGGGCATGGCGTCAGCGTTGGACTTGCCGAGGGAGACCCCAGCTTCCGCTGGGGTGACGGGAAGAACGAGGCGACGCCCAGATTTTCACCGCGGAATCTGCTGCGAGATGCAGTGGAAGCTGCCGCCGCCCGTCAGGATATGGTCCGCGCGCAGGCCTACCGCCTCACGACCCGGGAACAGCGCGCCGATCGTTTCAACCGCCTTGCGGTCATTGGGCTGGCCGTAGACCGGGACCACCACTGCGGCGTTGCCGATGTAGAAGTTCATGTAACTTGCCGGGACGACCTCGCCCCCCTGGATCACGCGGCCGGGTGAGGGGATGGGAACCACCTCGACCCCGAACGCCTCGGCACGGCGTTTGGCGTCGGCATAGACCAGCCAATTGGGGTCGTTTTCCTCCGGCACGGGAATCGCCAGCCGGTTTTCGCCAACGAAGCGGGCGAGGTTGTCGACATGGCCGTCGGTGTGGTCGTGCGCGAGGCCGTTGCCGAGCCACAGCACGCGGTCGAACCCCAGATCTTCGCGCAGCCGCCGTTCGGCCTCAGCCTGCGACAGGCCGGGATTGCGGTTGCGGTTGAGCAAACATTGCTCGGTGGTGACGACCAGGCCGGTGCCGTCCCAGTCGATCGAGCCGCCTTCCAGAATCCAGTCATGTTCGACCGTGTCGATCCGCTTCTTCGCGGCAAGGCGGCGGCCGATATCCTCGTCGCCGGCATATTCATATTTCCCGCCCCAGCCGTTGAAGCCGAAGGCGTGGCCGACCCCGGCGCTATCGAGGATCACCCCGGTGTCGCGGAGCCAGATGTCGCCGAACGGGGCGACCACCACCTTGGCCGTATCGCCGACCAGCAGCGACGCGGCCCCCGCCGCCTCGTCATCCGCAGCGACCAGCAGCACCTGTTCCCCCGCCCCGCCGGCATGGACCGCGCGGGCGAAGGCAGCGACCTCCGCGCGCGCGGCGCCGAGCGAGTCCCACAGATCGGGATGGCTGGGGAAACCGATCCAGACTGCCTTGTGCTGCGCCCATTCGGGGGGAAGGTGCGTGGTCACGGTATTACTTGGCTCCTGCGCGGGATTTGTCGCGGGCGGCGCGGAATTCGTCGCCCTCGACCCAATTCGGCCACTGCGCGGTCATGGCGAGCATGCGGCCGACGGCGTAATAGACCTGAAGATCCTTTTCCGCGCCCGCCCAGTTCCACTTGGGGTCGAATTCGTCCTTCGGGCCGTGGTAGCGGTTCTTCTCATAATCCGCCGCGGCGGCCTTGCCCGCTTCCTTGCCGCCCTCGATCAGATCGTCGCCCGCGTCGAAATAGAGCATCGGCACGCCATGCTTCGCCAGCATGAAATGGTCGGAGCGGTAGTAGAAGCCCTTCTCGGGCGTCGGTTCGGCACTGGCGACGCGGCTCTGCTTGGCGAGTGCAGTGGCGAGGTAGCTGTCGAGCTCCGACTTGCCCATGCCGACCACGACGACATTCCTGGCCGGGGGCGTCAGGTTCATCGCGTCGATGTTCACCCCGCCGACGGTCTTCGCCAGCGGATAGACGGGGTTGTCGCCATAATATTTGGAGCCGAGCAGGCCCGATTCCTCGGCCGTGACGGCGAGGAAGACGAGGCTGCGGTCGGGGGCGCCGGCGTCCTTGTTCGCCTTGGCGATGGCGATCAGCGCGGCGGTGCCGGTGGCGTTGTCGATCGCGCCATTGCAGATGTCATCGCCATCGGGCGCGGCTTCGCAGCGGCCGAGATGGTCCCAATGCGCGGTGTAGAGGACGACCTCGTCGGGCCGCTTGGCACCGGGGAGGATGCCGATGACATTCTTCGACGCGTGCTTGCGGATGACATTGTCGAAGCTGACCGATGCCTTGACGTCGCCGAGCGGGACGGCCTTGAACCCCTTCACCTTGGCGGCGGCGGAGAGCTTGTCGAAATCCTGACCCGCGCTGGCGAACAGCGCCTTGGCCTTGTCCAGCTGGATCCAGCCATTGGCGGCGGTCTGGTCGGCATGGCCGTTGGCGGCGTCGGCGACCTGCTGCTCACCGGTCCAGCTCGACTGGACGACGTTCCAGCCATAGGCGGCGGGTTGCGTGTCGTGGACAATCAGCGCGGCGGCGGCCCCCTGACGCGCGGCCTCCTCATATTTGTAGGTCCAGCGGCCATAATAGGTCATCGCCTTGCCGTTGAACTCGCCTTGTTGCCCCTCCGTTTGCCAGTCGGGATCGTTGACCAGGATGACGACGGTCTTCCCCTTCACATCGACCCCGGCATAGTCGTTCCAGCCCTTTTCAGGCGCGTTGATGCCGTAGCCGACGAACACGACCGGGCTGTCCTTGACCGCGATGTTCGGGGTCACGCGATAGGTGCCGGCGACGAATTCGGGGCCGTATTTCAGGGACATCGGCTGGGTGCCGCCGGTAAAGGTCAGCGGCGAGACATTCTGCGCGGTGATCGCCACCAACGGCACGTCCTGGAACCAGCTGCCGTTGTTTCCGGGCTGAAGTCCCGCTTTCTGGAACTGCTCGACGAGATAGGCGAGCGTCTTGGCCTCACCCGGCGTGCCGGGGGCGCGGCCCTCGAACGCGTCGGACGACAGCGTCTGCGTCGCCTCCTTTATCACGTCCATCGGCATCGCGGGGAGCGCGACATCGGGGAGCGCAGTCGTGTCGGACGCAGTCGAACAGGCGGCAAGGCCCAGCAGGGCGAGCAGCGCAAGGCGCATGGGGCATCTCTCCAAAGATGTGATGCCGCGACTATTGGCAGGGGGTGGCGGTGGGGGCAAGCGGTGCCCGCGTCCTGCGGGGTTGCCCGGCGGTCCGGACACGCGTTAGGGTCGGGCGCAGGGGGACGAAGATATGCTGCGATTGTCGTTGGTTACCGCGCTGACTTGTTACAGTGTGCAGGCGTCGGCGCAACAGCTGGATGCCGCCGCCGCCTTTGGCGCGCGCGAATATATCGAGCAGGCGAGCCTGTCGCCCGACGGCCTGCGCCTGGCCTATGTCACACCGACCCGTGGGCAGGCGTCGGCGGTCTATGTCCTGCCGGTTGACGGGTCCGCGCCACCGAAGGCGATCGCCGCCGCCGACGGCAAGCCCGAACGCATCGCCGGGTGCAATTGGGCGAGCAACACGCGCCTGCTGTGCACCGTGTACGGCGTGATCAGCATCGACGGGACGCTGGCGATTTCGACGCGGATCGCGGCGATGGATCATGACGGCGCGAATATGAAGGTGCTGAGCCACACGCGCGGGACGGGCGACCTGCTGGGCTATGACACGTTCGGCGGATCGGTGATCGACTGGAACCCCGGAGTCGATGGCAAGGTGCTGATGATGCGCCAATATGTGCCTGAATCGAGCACCGGGACGCGGCTGGCCCAGACCGCCCAGGGGATCGGCGTCGATCTGGTCGATGTGTCGACGCTCAAGGTGAGTTCGGTCGAGCCGCCGAGCCGCGATGCGGGCGAATATATCACCGACGGCAAGGGCATTGTACGCCTGATCGGGCGGCGTGCGTCCAAGGACTATTACACCACGGGGGTCAGCCACTATTCCTATCGCCGCGCGGGCAGCACCGCATGGCAGGCGCTCAGCAGCGTCGGTCCCGATCGCGCCGGATTCGATCCCTATGGCGTCGATCCGACGCTCGACATTGCCTATGGCCTCAAGCGGGTCGACGGGAAGATCGCCGCCTTTTCGATCGCGCTTGACGGCACGCTGGGCGAGAAGCTGGTGTTTGCGCATCCGGAGGTCGATGTCAGCGGATTTGCGCGGATCGGACGCAACCGGCGCATTGTCGGCGTCACCTACTCCACCGATGTGCCGTCGGTCGAATATATCGATGCCGGTATCGCGCGCCTGATCCAGTCGCTGCAGAAGGCAATGCCGCATCTGCCGCTGGTGCGGGTCATCGATTCGAGCGAGGACGAGAACCGCCTGCTGATTTGGGCCGGCAGCGATGTCGATCCCGGTCGGTTCTTCCTGTTCGATCGCAAGGCCAAGGCGCTTCAGGAGCTGGCGCTGGCGCGGCCGCAGCTGGAGAAGGTCAAGCTCGCGCCGATGCGGCACATCACCTATCCCGCCGCCGACGGCACGATGATCCCAGCCTATCTGACGCTCCCGGCCGATGGGAGCACCAAGAATGTCCGCGCCATCGTCCTGCCCCATGGCGGCCCGGGCGCGCGCGACGATTGGGGGTTTGACTGGCTCACCCAATTCTACGCCAATCAGGGCTTTGCGGTGCTCCAGCCGAACTTTCGCGGGTCGGCGGGCTATGGCGACGCCTGGTTCGAGAAGAACGGGTTCCAGAGCTGGCGGACCGCCATTGGGGACGTAAACGATGCCGGGCGCTGGCTAATCAAGGAAGGCATCGCCGACCCGGCCAAGTTGTCGATCCTGGGCTGGTCCTATGGCGGCTATGCGGCGCTGCAATCGGCGGTGTCCGAACCCGGACTGTTCAAGCGCGTCGTGGCGATCGCGCCGGTCACCGATCTCGACCGGCTGAAGAGCGAGAACCAGAATTACAGCAACTATCAGGAGGTCGTGCGCTTCGTCGGCAGCGGGCCGCATATCGAGGAGGGATCGCCGGCGCGGCACGCCGCGAAGATCAAGGCACCGGTGCTGATGTTCCACGGAACGATGGACCGCAATGTCTCGGTCTTTCACGCCGAGCTGATGCAGAACCGGTTGAAGGCCGCAGGTGCGCAGAGCGAGCTGGTCGTGTTCGAGGGACTCGACCATTATCTCGACGACAGCGACGCGCGCACGCAGATGCTGCGCAAAACCGCCGAATTCCTGAAGGCGCCCTAGAATCGTTTTCAGTTGGGCGGCACCGGCCCGCTCCCCCACCCGGCCACCCATAGAATACACTGGCGTTGGGTGGCCGGGTGCGGGAGCGGGCCGGTGCCGATTCAGCTTTGCTGAAAACGACTCTAGCGCCGGTCATTCGCACAACGAAAAAGGGCGGCCCCGCGGAACCGCCCTTTTCCGTTTCGTCGCGATGAGCTGGATCAGCGCGAGTAGAACTCGACGACCAGGTTCGGTTCCATCTTCACCGGATAGGGCACTTCGTCGAGTGCCGGGACGCGGGTGAAGGTAATCTTCGACGCGCCGTCCGGAGCGATGTAGTCGGGGATGTCGCGCTCGGCCAGGCTCTGCGCTTCCATGACCAGCGCCATCTCACGCGCCTTCGAACCCAGCTCGACCGTCTCGCCGACCTTGATGCGGCGCGAACCGATGTTGCACTTCTCGCCATTGACCTTGACGTGGCCGTGGTTCACCAGCTGACGCGCGGCGAAGATCGTCGGCGCGAACTTGGCGCGATAGACGATCATGTCGAGGCGCNNTTCGAGCAGNCCGATCAGGTTCTGNCCGGTNTCGCCCTTCATGCGCGACGCATCTTCATAGGCGCGCTTGAACTGCTTTTCGGTCACGTCGCCATAATAGCCCTTGAGCTTCTGCTTGGCGCGCAGCTGGATGCCGAAGTCCGACATCTTGCCCTTGCGGCGCTGGCCGTGCTGACCGGGACCATATTCACGCTTGTTGACGGGCGACTTGGGGCGACCCCAAATGTTTTCGCCCATCCGGCGATCGAGCTTGTACTTGGCGCTGGAGCGCTTCGACATGATAAATTCCTAACAATTGCAACGACGTTGACCCGGCCAGATAGCCTGATCGCGATTCCGGTATCGCCTGTGCGTGCGCACAGGGCCGCTGCTTCACCGGAGTGCAGGGCCGATTGCGAAGGCGCGCGCCTAGACCTGCGACGCGCGTGAGTCAAGCTGGAGCGCGTCAGCCGCCGCTGGGCTGAGCGTAGGGGGTCCAGGCGTCGCGGCCCTCGCGCTCGGCGCTGTCGATCACGCGATCCTTTTCGGTCCGCGCCGCAGCTTCGCGCGATTCCCACTGGGCGCGGGTCAGGCAGACATATTTGGCAAGTCGCGTGCCGACGGTGTTGTCGCGACGGCAGATCTTCTTTTCCTTGACCGGTTTGGCGGCTGCAGGTGCGGCGTCCTGCGCGATGGCGGGCGTCGAGATCATCGGAGCGGCGAGCAGCAGCGCGCCAAGGGCAAGTCCGGTCTTCATCTATATTCCCCTGAGCAAGGTTGCGCACAGGATGCCGCAGCAACCCATTCTGAACAAGCGCTAACTTTACTCAGGCGCGATTGCGCTTCTTGCCTTCCAGCGCGGACAGCACGCCGCGCAGGGTGCGCAACTCCTGACTGGTCCAGCCCGGCTTGGTCAGCAGGTTGCGCAGCGTCAGCTTGGTCGTCGGCACGCGATCGGGCGG
>FUFK010041299.1_pt1 | contig 24606 bp, 26 predicted proteins | sample 1021851 | NCBI WGS metagenome assembly FUFK01 (sample SAMEA51879418, study PRJEB19060) | metagenome | reverse complement strand
TAACAAATCGCCCCAAAATTTGATGTAAAACCGAGTAGAAAAAAAATTGAAGTAAAAAATACCCAATATAATATATCACTTAAAGGACTTAGAGAATTCTCGTATATACTATATATAAGATTATGGCTACTCATACAACCCCAGCGAACGAACTCACAAAAACCAAACTACACTTTGGTAATATTGATACTCTTATTAGCAATAATAAGGAAGATAAATCTCCTTGGGCTAAAACTCTAATTAAACATATTGTAGATTTGGAGCGACAAGGTATAAATGCTCGTGCCTCTCTTCAAGACCTCGTTAGACACGGTCGTGGTTATACAAAAAATTTGTTAAAAAGAGATTTGATTACGGTTATATATCTCCAAGACCTGAAAGAGCATTTTAAACAGGTATGGTCTTATAGACTTCATAAATATTTATACGATGAACGAGATATGCTTATTCCAACCGAAAAATACCCTGATGGTTCTGTAAAAGAAAAAGATGAATTCAACGATTGGTCTTGGTTCTGGGAAAATATGAATTTGGTATTTGAAAATGTTTTTATGAATAAAATTATGGAACATATCACTCGGCAAATTCAAAATCCAGAATATATGAATTTAGAATTTTAAAAAAAATTGATTTAAAAAAATATCTTTTATATATACTATATACAAGATATAAGATGAGCCTCACAAACATTAACTCAAAAACTAAACCTCAGGTTATTGCGATTGCTCGGAAGTTAGACGGTCAGCGTCGCTTCGCCTGGGCGATGTATTATAATGAAGCAAATGATTATGTAATAAATAATTATCAACAAGTCAGGGCTATAACTCGTGTTGTTGAGAACGACAATATTCCTATCAGCGTTCTGAACGAAATGACCGAACTCCTGGCGGAAACTAAAAAAAAGATTGAGTGTCCTATTTGCTTAGAGGACATACACCCCAAAATGCCTACTCCTCAGGAAGCCGAAGCCCTGGGATTGCCTGAGGGTGAAGACCCAAAGGTATTAAAAATAAGTCAATGCGGTCATAAGTATTGTAGTGCTTGTTGGGAAACACTTAATGAAACCACAAAAACCTGTGCTATTTGTCGTCGCAAGTGGAGATAAACTAATAATTAAGATTTTATAATATATTGGATATTATAAAAACTATGAACTCCGACAGAGAATATTACCAAAGAAAAGATTTAAACAAAATAAAAAAAGCCGAACTCATCGCTCTTCTTATTAAATATCAAGACCATATAGGTCAATTAGAGAGAATAAACAAAACTCTCGCAACAGAGGTAAAAGATATAAAAGCAGAATTTTCTGATTTTTCATTCAAGAATTTTATAAAAGTCAAGAAGGTTCAGGATAGTTTTCAACAAACTTAGTCCTCCTCCTCCTCGGCGTCTTCATACCAATAGTCTTCCACTACATCTCCGTCTTCTCCACCGAATTCGTAGCAAATGAGACTAACGCATTTGAAATTTTTAGTTTCCCCACTGCGGAATGAATTTTTCCATTTTTCACATTGTATTTTATATTGGTTCATTATTTTATTCNNTCCATCATTTGATGAGTATTCAATCTCACTCACTANNTCAAANTCTTCCTTANTNTCATCATNNTAAATTTCAATCAATAATCCTGTAAATATCAGGTTCTCCCTCCTCCTTCCTGCGACATTCTCCATTACATATTCCACAATAAGCACACCTGTATTCATCTCCACAGGTCTCACATTTGAAGTATTCGCCACCGCATTCGCAGTCGCCAATCTCGCAAGTAAATTCGTGATTACACATCGTTCGTTTGTTTCTGGGTTGCTGTCTTTTCTATTTATGAAATCCTTTTCAATTTTTTCTTAAAATGATAAATAAATCATTCAATTACCATTTTTCGTCAAATTTTTGGCTTCTATTTTCCATTCCATCAATTTTTTGGCTTTATTTTTTATTCTCAATTTTTCTCGTAGTCTCTCTCTCGTTTCTAATTTTTCTTGCTGTTGTCGCAAATGCTGGTCGTGTTGTTGCGACATCACGCTATGAATTTTTTGCTTTTTATAGGGCATTTTTGTTGATAATACTAATTAGGTAAATGGGTCGTCAAATTTTTGAAAATTTATTTTTTGATAACCGCTACATTAGCATACTTACGATTATCAAACCCCAGAACATCGGCAAATTTCTCTGGTATATTCCAATCCTTACGGTCAAACCACTCTTTTAAAAAGCATTCTCCTGCTAATGGGTCATATATTCCATCACCACTATCAGTCTCCTTACATTCACATATAATAGTCTTAGCATCAGCATCATTCTCTTGATATATCAAAGCATAAACTACCTCGTCAAGGGCATTTTCTTCGGTAAAGATACAAAACTTTACAATTTTCATATTACGGTAAAGCCCAAGGTCGTTCCACTCATTCATCATATAATTGTAAGCAGTGATAACATTAGACATATTATGAGAGTAGCAGTATGCTTCGCCTTGGGTATCTGGTTCTAACAGGGTCATCTTTATATGACCTTATGGTTTAATAGATTACAATTGAAAAAATCTTTCAATTTTTTTTTCAAATTTATTTTTTTTGAAAAGTTATACAGTCAGACACCAAAATGTATTTTTTATTTTTTTAAAAAAAAAATTGAAAGGTTTTGAGTAGTTGTAGTCATTTATACTGTAAGGCAGTATTCCAAAAAATTGAAAACGATTTAATCTCATATAATGAGCGTTATCAAAACACAACCGAGCAAGATGTCGTCAAACAACATATTTAATTCTCCTAAGACTTTTCAGTCATACTTCAACAAGGCTGGTGATGGTCTCCGTGAGAAATGGATTTGGACTATCAAGCAGCCTTCCTCTTGGAATAATGGGGAGTTGCCTTCCAAGAGTGTCTTTGACGAATGGGCTAAAAAACTAATTTGGGAGATGTATGACCCAAAATATTCTCTCCAAGTTCGGCTTAACGGCAATGGAACTTGTAATGAAGAAAACAAAAAAGTGTATGCGAAATTGTTTAGAAAGCAGATGCGAGGTGAAATCTCAAATCTTAGTTTTATGAAATGTATATTTGATAGAAGTGAGCGAGTTGCTGGAAGTAAGCGAGGTGATGGTAAGAAGTTTTTGCGTCATTACCTCTGTGTCTATATGTGGGACAATATGCTGTGGATTGAGGACAGGTCTAACGGACAACACAAGAGAATGCCTTACAAAATGTGGGCGGACGGACAGCAGAATTCTCTGGTTCAGAAGTTTAGACTTGATATAGTAGATGGAAATACAATCACATTTGTTGAAGTCCCAGATTTGGCTGAGGCAAACGGTCAATAAAACAAAAAATTGAAATAAAAAAATACTCAAAAATTTGATGATAAATTAAAATTGATTTCCATTTATTATCACCAAAAACCAAACGACAATATGACTAACGAACTTAAACTTGATTTTAATAAAGTGGCTCACATACAATTTACCGATGAGGAAAAAGAGTTTCATATTCAAGAGAAAAATAAGGTTGCTACAATCCTACTATCCACACCCTGGCTTGACCTTGAAATGAAAGAGATTGAAAAAGCGGTGAAAGTCTATGAGTATTTTCATAAAAAATTTAAAGATATATGGCTCAATATGCTTGGAATTCCACTTGAATTCTTCCCACTAAAAACATTTAAAAAATATGATTATAAGGCGTTTCTTAACCACTACTTTGCGTGGCTGGAAGGAAACCTACCTGCTGATAATCCATTCTTTGGATTGGAGAATGCTTTGAAACACGGAGTTTGTGATTGAGACCATACTAAGGACTAAAAAATAAAAAAATATTAAAAATTTGATGTGGTTAATTCCACATCATTTTTTTTTACGCCTCTTTATATATATTTAGGAGATTTTAAAAAAAAATTGATTTAAAAATAAAATATATTTATATATTATAAAAGATGACCGACACACAAACGATAACCGATTTTCTCAAAAATCAACGCAAACTTGCTGATAAAACAGCGAGAGGATATGCTAATTCCATCAAGAAATTAGGTGGTATTGATAATGATATGGACGAATTTAAGTCCTGGATTACTTCCAAAAATTTGGAAGAATTACATAAAAATATTAAGGACGCTGATGTATCCGACAGAACTAAAATTAATTATTATAAAGCATTAAAATCAGTGATGAGAATTCCTGATTACCCTACAAGGGATTGTAAAAAGAAAGCCAAGGAAGAAGGCAAGACAGCAGAGGAATGTAGTGCCTGTTCTTATCTTGAAGGTTGTAAAGATATATGTGCTTCTTGTGATAAAGCATTTGATGAACTAAATAGTAAAGACTGTGCTGTAAGAGAAAGTGGAGAGAAATCAGAAGCNCAGAAAAAGAATATGGTGGAATGGTCTGTGATTGAGAAGATGGCTAAGAACCCTGTTAAAGAATTAAAAAAGATGGGAGTAGATATTCAGAAGAAAGGTATTAAATTTGCTGATGATATTGGTGGTAGAAACCGACAGTATGCCGCAGTTCAAAAAGCAGTCTTAGCCCATTTGTATGGTGGTATTACTCATCATATAAATGAGGATAAGGTTAAAACTATTAATCCTCCAAGGAGGACAGATTATGTAGGACACATAGCCAAAGATGGAAAAATGATGCCTACACGATGGAGTGAATTTGTTAAAGATGACGATAAATCTACAAATGTTTTGGAACATAAGAAAAATAAATCGGTTTGGGGATTTATGAGATTTCATTTACACCATCACAAGGAAAGTGGAATACAAGGAACACAGATTATGGAAATTCACGACAAACCAACCATTAAATTATTGCTATTATTAAAAAATTGGGGCAAAGAAATTGGAAATAATGACGATGGAGCAGTTTTCCTGAGGCAACAAGCAGGGGACAGATTTGAGAAAGGAAACACAAAAGAAGACGGTAAAAATTGGAGCAAACCTATGACCCCAAACAACCTGCTTAATCATCTCTACAAAATATTTAATCACGATGGAAAAGTCATTTCTGTTGATGTTCTGAGACATTGCTGGAAGACGAGTAAGTTTGGTAAGGCGATGAAAGACTATTCGGAAGATTGTAAGTTAATGGGACATACGGAAGAGGTTGGGAAACAGTATGTGAAATCACAGTAGAACCAGTAGGTGGAAACTGTTGCTGTTCCCAATCATAACCTTTCTGTCCTGATGCTGGTAATGATTGTATTATACTATGTAGTATCTTTATAGGGTAGTGTAGCCAAAAATAAGGGTCTTTAATTTTATCCATTTATATATTATATAATAATTTTTTTCTTATTATATAATAAAATGAGTTCAAAAAAAGGAAGCAAATCCAAAACACGCAAAGGTGATTTAGACTACACCACAAAAAGAGGAGACAAAGATTTTCATCGTAAAGGACACGACCAGAAAGAGAAACGCAGACCGTTTATGCCTACTAATCACGGTGATATGGGTGAAGGTGGAAGCGGAATGGGTGATGAAGCAGAACAGAAGCATTCTCATCGCCGCCACGGTATGAAGCAAACAAAAATGACCCTGTTAGAATATCGCCAAATGATGGGTTTAGCCCCACGAACAGAAAGGGGTGATAATTATGGAACAGGAATATAACTTTTTTTTCTTATCTTATAATAAACAAATGCCGAAGAAAAAGAAAATTTTGAATGTCTCATCTAATAACCCACCACGAGCAACCATTACTGAAAAGAAACGAGGTAATAAATATCGTGATACGAGGAATGTTAAAGCATTACGCAAGTTCCACAAATGTGCCGATGCTCCTCACTCCACTGGTTGTAAGAAAGCAGAACGCAAGAAACATAAGGAAGACACACAAGTAAAGAAAGTAAAGGGTAAAGATGAAAGTGGTAAATTCAGTAGTATTAAAGCCAAATATAAGGTTCGTGGTAAAAGTGTTGGAGGCAAAACTCTTACCGAAGAAAATGTCGCAGGAATAAGGGAAGCGTTATCCAAAGATGTATCAGATTTAAGAAAAATGGATATTGATGATAAGAAATTAATTACTAATTTTTTTGCTAAGAAGAAAGCAGAAATTAAAAGAATAATGAATAGTTTATAATTTTATTTTCTCTCTATACATTAAAAAGATGCCGCCAAAAAAAGGAATGAAATCCAAAACTCACAAAGGTGATTTAGATTACACTACTAAACGAGGAGACAAAGATTACCATCGTGGAGGACACGATGAGAAAGAAAAGAAAAAACCATTTTCAAAAAAGAAAGCCAAATCCTCCAAACCCAAAACAGAAGTAATTAAACTCCGTAAATCTGAGGGAGCAGATGAAAACGCCAACATTAAAATTAAAGAAGGTGCTTTACATCGCCAACTTAAAGTAGCAAGTGATTATCGTTTCAAGAAAAGTGAAATGAATAAACTTGATAAAATAGAGGTAGGAAGTGAATTTGACTTCCACGGAAAACATTTTAAAATGACCCCCCTTATGAAAAAACGAGTAAGTCTTGCGAAGACAATGATGAGTTGGAAGAAATGAAAAACTTAAAACTTTAAATATATATTATTATTATTTAAAAATAATAATATATGTATATATAAGAAAATGACTACCATCACACAAACGCAAGAAATACCTACCTTCCTTTCTGACGAGGACTGTATTGTATTCAATGATATTAAATATCCACTCAACAAAATCGGTCAAATCCTCACGAGAGACCGAAAACAGCAAGAATATAAGAGAAAAGCATATCAGAAATGGAGACAAACTGATAAGGGTAAGGCTGCCTCACGAAAAGCATCAAAGAATTATTACCACAAAAACAAAGTTGTCCCAGATATTAAGGACGAAACCCCTGAAATTATTGAAAATCCGCAAGAAAAATAATTAAGGACTTTTAGGAATTTTTTTAAGTAGAACCAATTAATTTTTTAAAAATGAATTTTAAAAAATTGATTTAAAAAGAAAATTATTATATATACTATATACAAGAGAATGACTACACACACTCAACAGATTTCCACAAATCTCAAAGTTCATAATGAACTTCTACGCTCTGGCTACTGCCCTGCTCCTGCTTTAAATACAGATAAACCGCAAGGTAAGGCTCAGCAAAAATGGGTTAGAGTGAAAGCCGACTTTCACGAAGAATGGTATGCTAAGGGATATGATAAAAATAACGAAAGGCTCTATGGAGGAGAAGCCTATAATATGGAATATGCTCGTCGTATTGGAGCATTAAAACTTACGAATAAAGATGATGAAAAAACATTAAGTGATATTTACGCAGGAGACAAAGGGGTTAATATCCTGTTGGACGGTAAATTAGCCTTACTGGATTTTGATGATGAAGAAAATCCAAAATTATATGAAAGTTTTGAAGAGGAATTTCCATTTCTCAAACAATGTTATAAAGACCGAAATCCTACTAAACCTTGGTCTTATCACTATCTCATTCCTGATGACGAAGCGTTAATTGCTCCACAAGGAACAGGACAAATAACAGGTAAAATGGGAGACTTTCATTTACTACACCCTAAGGTTGAAGACGCATCAGTCAAAGTTGATTTCAAAAAAGTCGCCAAAGATGGGAGGTGGAGTGAAGACGACAATGATGAAAGACAAGCAACCAATTATGGTGGTAGAAGAACGCCAACCATATCTACATATTCGCAAAGAGAAACATTACAAAAACTTCCAAAATGGTTCAAGATGAAGAAACTCAAAAAAGAACAATCTTACAAAAAATTTATCAAATATATGAAAACTGTATATCGCCGTAGATGTGAAACTTCTGGTAAAAAACAAAAGACAGAAAGTGAAGTGCCTACTGCGATTACTAAACAGGAGCAAATAAATATTAAAAGAAATACGAAAATTCACAGTGTTGAAGATTTCAAAAAATTACCTGTATGGAAATTTATTCAGGAGGAATGGGATACAGAAGAAGGATACAAACATATTATTTCTAAGCAACCAGATGGTAAATTTATGATTGACCTTGGTAAAGCGGAATGTGCGAGAACTTGTCCCTTTACTGGTTGTATTCATAAATCTAACAATTTCTGGCTACTATATTTACCTTTGAAACAAAAATTAGTCCAATACTGTTTTGGTTGTAGCGGTCAAAACACGGAGATTGATTGGAAAGAAACAAGTGATTATGAAAAGGCTTTTTGGAATGGTGCTGGTGGTAATCATATTCGTGATGATTATGATACTGCTGAGGAAGATTTCCAAAATGGATTAAATGCGATTGCTGAATTGCTAAACGACCATCTCTGTTATATTGATAAGAAAGGACAATCGGAGTATGTCTTATATAATTATGGTTATATGTATAGTGTTAAGACTGCGAAAGGTCTCAAAGATTATTACTTGTGTTGGAGGTTTAGACCCAAGATGAACTACTGGGAAACGATTGGTAAGACTGGTGAGAAAACTTCTAAGAGATACCAATATCCTGGTGATAGTTGGGTTAATCCTGTTGATTGTTGGCTACATTATCCTAAACAACATCGTAGGTGTTATATGGGATTTAAACCAGCAGAAAACTTTGATGACCGTGGTCGTATGTTTAATACATTCCAAGGCTTTGCGATTACCAAATCTATTGCTGAGGCTTATATGAAACACAAGGGTATTGAAGAAAAAGAGGTTAAAACATTAATGAAACCAGTCTTAGACCATATATTGAAGATTTGGTGTGCTAATAAACAAAAGAGATTTGACTATGTAATGAGTTGGTTCGCACAAGTATTACAGAAACCGTGTGAAAAGACAAAAGTAGCATTATGTCTCAAATCTGATTTTGAAGGAGCAGGTAAATCTGTTATTGTTGGAATGATGAAGAATATCATTGGTGAGTATCATAGTGTATCATTGAATGAATTTCCTGAGGGTTTCAACGACATTATGGCTGATAAGTGTTTCATCAATCTTGATGAGGCTTTGTGGGGTAAAGACAAATCAGCAGCAAAAGTCAAAGTATTCATTACAGAACATCAACAACAAATTAAAAAGAAATTCAAAGATGAATATACGCAAGATGCGTATCACAATGTATTGATTTCAACTAATGAAGATTTTATGTGTCCCAAAGATATTGGTTCTCGTAGATATTATATTCTNGATTTGTCTAATAAGTTTGCTGGGATTATGAATGAGGAGAAAAGAAAACATTTTAAACCCATTTGGGAAATCGCAAACCAACCTGAATTGTTTGCGTATTATCTTTACACATATCCTCTTGGAGACTTTGACCCCAAAGACTTTGAAGAAACCGAGATTGGTCTTGCTGTTGCCGAGATTGGTATGTCTAATGTAAAGGCTTGGTATTACAGATGCTTACAAAATGATGAATTCTATGCCGTCAAAGAAACAAATTGGTCGCCAGAAACTGGTAATCAAGAAGATGAAAAAATTTACAGATGTGGTGATGTATTTCCTAAGAAATTCTTGGAAGAAAGTTATTGTGATTACACCAAGACTGAGTATGGTGGTAGTAAGAGATTTACTCAGTTCTGGCGTGAGTTATATAAACTTGTTCCCAAACACAAAGTAGAGGCAGGACAACGCTCCGCATTCAACAGAAGATATTGTGTAAAATTTCCTGAACTCGCTGAAAGCAGAAAATTCTTTACAAATGGTTGGAGCGATAATCCTGGAACTGGATTACCATTTGATGAGATTGATACTACTATGGAATATGATATTAAACCAAACGAAGATACTAATGTAAAAGTAGATATGGATAAAGTAGAACCAATTAAAAAAAAAAAGATAATGGAAAAGAAGCCGTGTAGTGATTGGCGACAAGTTCATCGTCAATATGAATATGTTAATGATGATGAAGATGAAGAAATATTAGAGATGGACGCTGATGTGATTGAGTATAAGTTGGAGGGTGAAGATAAATACAAATACGAATGTAAAGTTCGTAAGGGTGATGATGAAATTTTCAAAACCAGAGACTTCAAAAAATTCGCACAATGGATAATGAAGGAAGCAGGTATTACATTTCAAGATGTGCTTAGTGAATATGAACCTAATGCTAAATATATGGATACTGAATATTTTAACAAGCAGCCTGATACGGCGACTGTGAGTTTTGATTAATAAAGGAATGTTCTCAGGTTAGACAAGATATATTTTAAAAAACTCATATATACTACCTTATAAATACAAAGCATACAAAACATACAAACCATATTTTCTTAAAAAAAAAATTTAAGAAAATATATCCCCAAAATTATACTTTTGGACGCCAATATCCTTTGTATGTCTTGTATCCTTTGACTTGATATATACATATATCAATATTCATCTCCTCTCTTTGTTGCCTGTTTCTTTCTTTTACCGACTTTTCTCTTGGGTTTTTGTAATCCTTCAAACATTGTTGTTTCATCAATTTTAGGCTTTTCTTTTGCTTTCTTCTCACACGATAGTAAGGTTTTAGAGAATGGATTGGTGTGCGATGCCTCACAATCACACATAGCGGCAGGGTCAGTCCCTGCTGTTTGACGCTTACTTGGCTTATTACTTCGCTCTAAAAATTTGAAATTCTGATTTTTCATATTTATATATTGTAAATATAAAAAAATATTTTCTAATCTTTATTATATAATAAAATGAGTTTAATTGCTTTGACTTCTCGTGATGATGACCCAGCCGAATTTACCAATATGCTTCAATCTAATTTAAGATTAGCCCCACACACACAAGTAAGATGTCTTGGATACGGAATTAATGTTCCAGAGGCAGGAAAAGAAGAAATTGTTATTACCTCTGGTAATGATACTTTCACCGTAGGATTTGGTAGAGACGGAGACCAAATGGGATTGAATAATGTAATTGTTAAAATACCACACGGAGCATACCCTGCGAATGGGACTACTCTGGTTGAAGAAATGACGAAAGCCGCAAATCAAGCATTGGATAAAGGTGTCCTTCCTGGATATTGTGGCTTCTCCGCCGTCGCAGGAACAGAAAAGACTGGTGGAACTGGATTTAGAATGGACGCTGGTAGTGTTGAATTTTTCGTCCAAGTTCAAGCACCTCCTGATATGGGAGAAGGTGATTGGGCTGATTATAAATCAACTGAAAACACTGACGACCAACCCATTAAAATTGTTAATGGTGGTGGTTCTACACAAATAGAAGCAGATACCGAAAAAGAAAATTGGAGTGCCGCTTACGATAAAGAGTTTGCGTGGTTTCCTCTTGTCCCAAGACCAACTGGTGGTGTGCCTAACGCCCAAGCATTNACCAATGGNGATGATGCTTTGGNATTCAATATGGGTCAAGGTGCNNACCCAGCAAATCTCGNCAAAAGTCAGTTATGTGGTGGAGGATANACTTATGAACCTGCTATGAGACANTTTCAAAAATCNCCNAGTATGGATACACCATCAGTCCAAGATGACTGGGCTAATGGTAAAGATAATATCTGGTGTAATCACGGTTGGAGACTGATTGAAGGTATTGCTCCCAACAGTGTTAATATTCAAATCTTTCGTGGTATTCCTAACGACCAAGGTGGAGCAGGAACAATTCAAGTAATCCACCCACGAGCATTATTATCCGACCAAGATGTTGCTAATGGTTGGGATATTGTAGTTCATCAGCGTGTTGTAGCATTTAATCCAGTTGTGGCTTCTCCTGATGCTGATTATCTTGTAAGTCAAATATGGATTGAAAGTGTTAATGATGGTGTTCCACCTACACTTGTAGATAGTTGGGAACTTGGTAATAGTGAGAAATTTAGTAATCGTATGTGTAAATCACCACGATTGAATTGTGTATGGAAATGTCTCAGTCCAGGTTCAGGACAAGCAGGAGACACTTGTGCCTTGAAAATTGTAAATCCCAGTGGTTTAGGTAATGGTAATTACCCTGCTCTTGCTGGTTGGGACGGTTCAGTTCAAACCGAGGTTTGGGGTATCGCCGCCGCCCAAGCATACGACAACTTCAACACATTCCCTAAGAATGATAATATGTTAATGGAACTATCCAAACCAGCAAATTGTAATGGTGTTCTTGGATACGAANTAGAAGACTTTAAGCAACTNGCNAAATCNACTTCCGCTGTTGGTTGGAANGCAAGTNANGCCCTTGGANNAAANGANGACGACCANTTTGATACCAATCAGAATTTTCTAATTCAGATACCTAACCTCCCCATAATGGGTCGTTTAGGCTCTACTGGAACTATCGCTCCCATTGTTGCTTGTGGTCGTCTCAAATCAGTATATAANGGAGACCAAGAAGATGGAGCATATTGGTATGAATTTAATAATCCGACAGCCATCGCATTGAATAATGACGCTGAAATAATATTGAATGAAATCAATGTTCGTCTCACCGATTTCTGGGGAGTTAAAATTCCTGGCTTAAAGAAGCACACAACATTGATGCTTGAATTTACTCCAAATCCCCCAGATGGAGTTCGTCCTCACCAACATAATGTTATGGGAGGACTTATAGCCCCTGGNGTAATTCAGTAATTTAAGGAAATTATAGATTTAATATAGATTTTTTATAGAATGAGTTTCTATAAAAAATTATTTTTCTCAGATATATATAAAAGCAATGAGCCACAATCTATTCGCCGATGAAAAGGGAGCAGCCGACTTCCTACCAGATACCACCATTCCACCTCCACCACCTCCTTCTCCTGAGCCTGTTGATGAAGCAGACCCCTCTGACTTTGGCTTAGATACGCCTATGCCGTCGGAAGAAGCAGTAGAAGAAGTATCACAGGAGATGTTTAAACCAGCCAAACTCTTAGATAGTGTAGATGCTAAGGATTGGAGAGCCAAAAATGGTAGAAAAGCCCCAGGTCAGCGTGGAAAAGACAAGACACCACGCAAGAAACCTGAATTAACTGAAAAAAGAAAAGCAGCATTAGCCAAAGCAAGAGCAGCCAGTTCAGCCAAAGCAAAAGCAGTAAGAGAAGCAAAAGCAGCAGCAGCCAATAAAAAAATACCAGATAAACAAGAGATTAAAATGGAAGTAGTAGAATTAGAAGAACCTAAGGAAACAAAAGGAAAAATGGTCGTAATAGATGAGACCACAGTAAATACGCCTGTGCCGAAAGCACTACCACCATCTCCACCAAGTCCTCCAAAATTAAAACGAGCCAACTCAGTAAGAGAAGTAGAAGCCCCTGCTCCAACTCCAAGGGAGAGAACATATAGTATAGCCGAATTTAATCAGTTCAAAGAGTTATTTGGCGGACGCAGTTCGGTTCAATCACCAGTGGCTCAACCGAGACCTTCGCAACCAGCCCAACCCATTCCGATACCACAGAAACGCCAACCAGTAAGAGCAGGTCAGAGAAGACAAGCAAATCTTCCCAATCTCAATCCGCAAACTGCTCCGAAAGCCAAGAACCCTTGGGACGATATGTTTATATAAATTTAGTGTATAATAAATAAAAAAATAATCTTTACCTATAATAAATAATATGCCGAAGAAAAAGAAGGAAAAGATAAGTGATGACCTTACTATATTACCATTGGTTGATGAAGAGATTAACACGAAAAATCAGTTAAAGAAAGACTTACACCCCAATCTTCCAGACATCAAGAAAGGAGCATTAATGGGAATTGTCGCATCAATCCGAAGTGGTAAAACAGTTCTGATAAATAATTTGTTTATGAGACCAGAATTTTTTAAAGATTGTTTTGATACAAGTTTCTTCATCTCTCCAACAATTTATTCTGATAAATCAATGAGATTTATACGAGATTTATATGATAGCACTTGTTATGATGAATATTCTGATGATATAATATATAAAATTTGTAAATATCAAGAAAGCCAACCCTTAGAAGAAAGGGGTTCTTACAGCATTATGGCTGATGATTGTGTAGATTTAAAGCGAAATAGTGCCTTGGTTTTCCTTGCTTCAAGATTTCGTCATTACAGCCAGAAAGCCAGTTTTGTTGGGTTCTCCACACAAAAATTCAGAAGTTTATCTCCAATTATTAGAAATAATACAACTGATTGGCTTATAGGTGGAGTTAAAAATAAAAAAGAGAGAGAAAGTATAATTGAAGAAATGGCTGACGCATTTGGTGGAGAGGAACAATTTGAAGAACTATGGAATTACGCAACAAGCGAACCATTTTGTTTTCTTTACTTAAAGATGGATAAGACACCTTGTGAAGCATACAAAAATTTCAGTGAGAAACTATATCCACGAGAAGGAGGAAATCCAGAAGAAGATGATAATGAAGATGATAGTATTGAAGAAACAATTGAAGAAAATATAGAAAATGAATAATAAATTTTTTTCTAATCTTTATTATATAATAAAATGAGTTCAACCGCATACGATAGATATTTACAACAGGCTGGTGGATTAGCCCAAGCCATTGGTTCAATGGAAGGTAATTTACAGCAAGATTGGCTAAGCAAATATACAACAGAAGCAGATAGAGAAAATACTAAAAAGACATTAGATGTTGGTAAAGCAGCATTTAATGTAGCCCAAGGTGAGGCATTAATAGGACAAGCAGTTGGTTTAGGAACGGCTGGTCTTGCCGCAATACAAGGTGCTAAAAAGGTAGGTGGAGCAGTAAGAAAAACTTACGCAAAACATTATGGTAGCCCTGATGATGCTGAGGAAGAGCAAATCGCAGAAGGAGATGAAGGTGAAGCATTGGATAGAGTAGGACAGGGTAGTGGTGTGCGAGAAGGAGAAGCAAGAGTAGCAGGAGGAGACCGTGATGCTATCCCTGGAAGGAGTATGGAAATGGACGAACCAGGACTTGCTGCCGAAGCAGATGAAGCCACACCATTACTTAAAGCAGGAGCAGGAGATGCCGCAGCAGCAATGGAGACAGCAGGACACGGTATGCTTTCCAGTATGAAGGCAAGAGTAGGACAAGCAATGGGAGATGCTCCTGTTGCCGTAGGTGGAGGAGAAATAGAAATGATGGAAGGTGGTGATGCTAATCGTCTCAGAGATTTAGAACAAGTAAGACACGGTGTTGATAGTGGTAGTGGTGGAGCAGCAGCCAGATTAAGAGCCGCAGGAGCAGAAGATGCCGCCCAAGCAGTTGAGGAAGGAACTATTGGAGGTATGGGAAGAGCAGCCGAAGCAGGAGCAGGTGAAGCATCAGAAGGTGTTATGAGCCGTTTAGCAAGTGGAGCATCATCGGCAATGGAAGCGGCAGGAGGAGCAGTTGAAGGACTTGCTGAACGCTCATTTGTCGCCGATTTAGCATTACAAGCCACGCCATTTTTAGGAGAGGCTCTTGATTTAGGTTTATTGGCTTATGGAGTAGTCCAAGGAGTTCAACAATATCAGGAAGGTAAAGAGGAACAACAAGCCGCCGCTGCTGACCCAGTAAATCCGCCAACATCATTTGGAAGAACAAACCCAAGTCTTAATGCTTCAATCGCCATTCCAGTTTTTGATACTACAAGAAATCATAATTCAGGACATATTTCCACATTTTAATTTTAATTTAAGTAATTGGATTAAAAATAACTTTAAGATTTATTTTTATTAAAAAATTTAATAAAAATAATTTTCTTTCTTTATTATATAATAAAATGTATTCATCTGCTAATAACAAATCGCTTAATATGCCGACTATCGCCAAGTCAGTTTTGTCCGAACGCCAGACCCAATACAATCCGCAAGACCAAGTAATCATTAAGATTAGTCCTGGATTGGGTAATATGAACCCCTTAGAAAGTTTCCTTAGATTTAGGGTGGCTGTTAAAAACACTGGTGATATGCCTTTCTGTGCTGGACTTGATGGAAACGCAGGAGCATATTCTTTATTTGAGAGNGTTGATATTTATAGTGGTCTCAACGCAGTTCATCTTGAAAGCATACAGGGTGTAGCCGAATTTATGGCTATGTATTCCGCTTTTGATAATGATAAATCCACTCACGGTCGCAGAGTGCTTACCGAAGGTTATGGTGGTGTAGCAGGAACACTATCCGCTCAACCTGTTTCTGGTAATAGNAATGGTCTTCTTTCCAATTTTTATGAAGTTTCAACAACCAATCGTGATGCNNNNAATAGAGGTTGTGAATATAAAGATGTTGAGGTAGTCCTCCCACTTTACTTTTCAGGAATTTTTAATTCAAACCGTATTTGGTCTCTTATGGCTTCTGACGGTCTTGAAATCCGTATTACACTTCGCTCTGCCTCGGAAGCAATCAGAGCCTTTGGTGAATATGGTTATTCTGTTGGTGCTTTACCAGCCCAGTATCCCAGACCTTATGATAGCAACGCTCAACTCGCTGCTGGTAATCTTCAAGAATTTGGTGCTGATACCTCAGTCCAAAGAGCATACGCTATTGCTGATGTAAATAACTCAGGTGCTCCGACTGGTATTGTAGCAGGAACAAATGTAAATAGTGTTGAACTTATGAGAACGAATAATGCTGCTCTTCCTGCTAATGCTCGTGGTGTTAATAGTTTAGCCCAATGTCCGCTCCTTGTAGGACAACAGTTTATCTACAAAGTAGATGCTCCTGCTAATACTTATGTTAATCTTGGTGTGATTACTGGTATTCAGTTGGCTGCCGCTGCTCCTAATAATGTTGAACTCCTATTCAATAATGTTGCTGTCGCTGCTGGTGATGATGCCGCTGTTGCTAATCAATGCTGTGGTAATCGTGGTGGAGCAAATATTATTGAGGCAACTGGTGATGCTGCTGCTCTTCTTTCTACTACTACTGGTCTTGGAACAGTATCCATTACACCAACTCTTACATTTGAACTCAACGATGTTGAAATGGTTATAGGAACAGTTATGACCCCACCTGAATATTCTGAGGCTATGATGGCTAAGGTAGAGAGCGAAGGTGGTCTTGTTTATGAATATCCTTCTTGGAATTTATACCGCCTCCAAGACAATCAAGCACCAAGAACATCTCTCCTCATTCCAACTCTTGAAGCCAGAGCCAAAGCCCTTGTTATCAACCCTGTTCGCTCTACTTGGGGAACAGGAGGACAGGAATTCCAGAACTCTGCTCTTGATGCTCCACAGGATAGTCTTCAAAATTATCAGTTCTTGCTTAATAACACACTCGCTCCTGATTTACCAATTGAATGCCTCCGCAGTAATACCGCAGCAGATGGTGGTCTTGAAGCCTGGAATGATGTAGCGGTTCAAGAAGCAGAAAAGGCTATGGAACGAGCAGATATTAAGGTTAATGATTTAAGAAACTTTCACGCCCATTTTACCGCTGGACGCAGACTTTCCACAGACAACCATTCTTATGATGCTAAGAGCAATGAAATCAGAGTTAATTACCAATATCTTAACACTCCCAAAGTCCAGAAACAGTGGTTCGCCCAAATGTCTCATATTCGCAGATGTGTAATTAAACCTGATGGGATTGAAGTAATTTATTAAATAGATTTAGGTTAAATCATAAAAAAATTTAAAATAAAAATTAGAAAAAATTTTTTCTAATCTTTATTATATAATAAAAATGAGTTTAAGAACTGAACGCTTCGTTATTGCCTCAATCAATAGAACAAATGATGGGAATTTTAGTTATTCAAAGGGTAATCCTGTAATTAGGTTTGATTTCGCCGCCACCAACAAATTGTTAGACACCTCTTCTTTAAGGTTGTGCTGTAAAGTCCGAATGTATAAAGGAGATGGAAACGCCCCAAACAATAACCAAAACGCAACTGGTAATCCTGCTTTTCAATCGCAATTGTCCGCAAACAACGGAACAGCCTCTCTACTTAACACAGTAAGTCTTACAACTGGCTCTGGTGCTTCCATAGAGACTATCCGCAACTATCCTCGCCTTGTCGCCTCAGTCCTTCAACAGACTAACTCTTGGGGTGATTATTCCACCAATCTTATGTATCTCCAAGGCTCAACCGCTAACGATAAATGTGAAGGTCGTATGTGTAATCTTGCCTCTGGAAACACAGGAAAAGAATATTCTTTCTCTGTTGCTATGCCTCTACTCTGTGGTTTCCTTATGAGAGGAGACAACATTAATCTTTCCAACCGTGGTGGTATCGGTGGTATGAGTGTATCTCTTACACTTTCACCTGATGTATTTAGCGTCTTTGGTGCTGATGCTGCTGGACTTGGTGGCTCATACATTGAGATGATTGACCCTGTTCTCACAGGACAGTTTATCATTCCTAACGATGATAGAGACCTACCTGATACTGGAACTATTGTCTATAACTCTTGGACTGCTCTCTACAATGTTAATCAAGCGAGTGATAATACTTATGGATACAATCTNGGTTTAGGAGCAGTTGTNTCTCANTTTAACAACAATATCCCTGTTCCTAATATCAATAACTACTTACAGAATTGTAGTTTAACTACCCAACTATTAAGGAATGATAACACCGTTCCTCCCAACCAAATTTGGAAAGCCCCAATTACCACCACCTCAACAGAGAAAGGAGGTGTCTTCTATCCGCTTGACTTTGTGGTTGATGAAGATAAGAATGCTCCTACATCGGCTGCTGCCTCATCAACTGATGCTTACCAAGACCCTGTTTTTGATGCCCTCCGATTTAGATACAGTTTAGACAGTATTAAACCATATAGGAGAACTACCCATCTTTTAGCAGGAGCAGTATCTGAAAATGTAATGACCGATAGTGCTTGGACTGGAAAATACAATTACAATAATCCGCAAGTATATGATTATGGTGTCCTTCCTTCTGGTCGTGATTATGTAATTAATGGAACTGTATTTAGTGTTGGAACAAGATACGACGGTTTAGGAACTGGAACAGGTAGTGTTGATTTTAAGAACAGCCAATTTGCTGAACGCCTAACTTCCAAACTTGATGGTAATTCCCCCAATGGATTATATTCATACTTTCTTCATCGTGCTGCTGTTAATTTCTCACCCCAAGGAGTTTCGGTAAGTGTTTAAGAATTTAAGGTTTTGTTCTGAATTTAAATTAATTAAAAAATTTTATAAAAAAAAATTTTCTAATCTTTATTATATAATAAAATGTCCGCTACTCTACGCCAAACTGTTGATGATAATCTCGGAAATAACCAACGCATTGAAACCAGACAAATTCGTCCCACCACTGCTGTTGGAACTTCTAATGGGTCTGTCCGCTTTAAATTGCCCCAAACTGGTATCCTCCATCACGGAGCATACATTACTATGAAACTTAAATCAGGAGCGGCTGAGAACTTCCAACCTCTTTCCGCAGGAATATTGGGTTGTGTCCGCAGAGCCGTCTTATATAATGGAAACAAGGCTGTAATGTCGGTAGATAATGCTAATCACCTTATGACCTTGAAACGCCATTTCCAAACTGTTGAGGAAAGAGCCAATAAAGATGGTGTCCGCCACGGCTGTGTTGATGCTTTTATGGTTTCCAATGAAGACGCAGAAGCCCAAAAGGGTAGATATAAATTAGATATGGCTCAACCCCAGATTGAGTATAACGCAGGAAGAACTGAATGTAATGTAGATAATCCTTACCGTGTTAAGACTGATGCTACATCTCCTGAATTTATAATCAAACTCTCTCAACTCTTCCCATCATTCCTTGCTGGTCTTCAACTTCCTCTTTCGCTATGCCGAGACCCTTGGAGTTTAGAACTACAATGGTCGGAAGATGTTGCTGGTTCTCGCTGTTGCTACAAACAAGGTGCNACCTTTGCTGTTGGTAATCTTATTGAACCTGATAGTCTCAAACTTGTTGTTGATTTACTTTACTACGCCACACCAGAAGGTGAAGTCGGTGTTATGGAAGCCCTTACCGATAAAATGAATGGTGAAGGTGGTATTTCTTTTGAATATACAGATGTGGTCTCCATTGTATCTGATATACCTGCGGTTGCTGACCCTGGTGCTGGTAATATTACCACTCAGTCGGTCAATCGTCTTGTAGGTATGGTTGGAGAAAATCTCCGCAACCTTCTTATCTCCACTCCTCGTCGTGCTACTGGAACTTCGGCATCTACTGATGGTCTCAACTCAGGAAACGGTCTCCTTGGTCGCTACTTCTCCACTGCTCCTCAGGGCGAACAAACCATTCAAGTTAAAATAAATAATCGTCCTCTCTATCCTATGCCGATTGGAACACACGGAGACGCTCAGCATCACGACCAAATAGGTCAGGTATATGGTCTCCCTCTCAATGTAGGAGTTCATCAATACTCATCAGAAACTTCTCTCCAAGCCAATGCTCTTGCTGGAACACAACAGCCGTCTATCTCAGACCATACTTGTGAAACATACCCCCAGAATAAACTTATTGCGGAATATAATTACCTTGGTGTCCCCACGCAACTTACACGAGCCAATGTTGCTGGTAGTGGTGTTGCGGTAGGAACTGCTCCTGTTGAACTTCAAATTGAGCGTGTCCGTTCTCACGAGCAATTTGGTGCTGTTGATTTGTATGTCTTTGGTGAAGTTGAACGCTCCTTCACACTTAAAAATGGTATTGTCTTCCTTTCAGGACTTTAATTGTAAAAATAAAATATTATGTTATATATAGTATATAATATAATATGATAGAACCGAATAAAAAACCGTTTGCTATGTATAAACACACGGAACGAGAGCGTGATTATATATTCTATTATATGTATCACGACAAGGTTGTAAGAAAAAAAGGGAGTTCTTTAAGTGATAGAGGTTCTTTAAGTAATCTAAAAGATATGTCTAATCAACATACAGACAACTTAAAGAACGGATATAAAATGGTTGTAGCAGTTTCCACAACTCCAAGTTTTGATATTAAATTTTAATTACCATAATATTTTATCAGCATAATATCCAGCAGTTCCTACTTTTACTCTATTNTTTGCGTGTCNTGCCTTGTATGCTTTGCGTTTAACCTTGTCGCCAGATTGAATAAAATCAGTNTATCTACTNTCTCCAATACTTGCTACTTTCTTATCTCCCTTAAATACATCTAATTTTTTATTTTTGCGTGTAGATAGTTTTACTGATACACCTAATTTACTTGCTTTCCTTTTTGCTGTCGCTAATTGACTACTATTTAACTGAGGCATTTTATATAATATAAAGATTATTATATAAAATTTATCACGGTAATGGAGCAGAATTACTATTCCAAGTATTCAATTCAGTCCAAGCATTCAACATACCATTCCAACTCTCAAACACCATTCCATTTATCATTATAATCATTCTTTGTTATTGTTAAATTTTATATTTTCATATTCTTCTCGTAATCTTGCGAAAAATTGTGCCTCTTCTACACACTTACGATGATACTTGCGTTTCCATTGAAATCCATACTCCTTATCTGCTTTGGTTGTTCTAAGTGGTTTTCCACAATGTTCGCATTTTTGACCTCTACGATTTTTCTTAATGTTATCCATTTTATATATATACATAGATAATATTTTTTCGTTAATAAATTAACGCAATACGCTTATGCCGATATTCTATAATAATGCCTAAATAAATGTAAAAAAATCTATAAAATAATCTTTACTTATAATAAATAAAATGGGCGAAGAAAGACAACAAAGAGATACTGCTCGTGAAATGAATAGAAGAATGGGCGGTGATAAAGACAAGGCTTACACGGCGAATATCCAGGAAGTAAGTGGAGCATCAGGAACACGAACATTCCTAATTGATTGTAGCCGTAAAGTATCAAATAAATATGAGGCAGTCGGAGGTAGAGCAAGTGTATCCTCCAAATCTGCTTGGGAAAACAAATGTAATGGCTTTAATGTTAAACGAGGCGACCAAATTAGCATAGAGGCTGTTTGTATTAACAGTGAAGGAGCAGGAGCAAATACTATTGAATTAAATCCTGGAAAAGTCCCAGGAAAGATTTACACTGGTAATAAAGTTATTTTAGAGATGGGTTTTACCTTAACTAATAATGGAAGATACTCACAAGTTTTACCAGTTAAACCACCAACTTGTGTTGCTAATCAATCAGCAGGTGGAGCAGCAAATCCATTTACGGTAGATACATTACAACCACCACAAACCCTAACAGCGGTAGGACAAGTATCAAATGTTGCTCCTGCTTCTAATATACAACTTTGCCGACAAGGTGTATTACCTGTTGCTAATGATTATGGTATTCCTGCTAATAACAGTATATCACAAGCAATGTGTAATCAAACACCATTAGTAAGTAGTGCGGCGTGGGGNTGGACTGGATACTCACGAGATAAAAAGAATTGTGATGGGAATTATTCTCTATTTAGAAACAAATTTTATCCTGGAATTACAGGTAAAACAGCCCCAGGTGGTGGTGCTTTATCTCAATCAAATCCTTGGTTAATTAACAGCAATCTCCTTACCGCTGCTCCTACCATTCCAGCAGGTGTTGCTCCACCAACTAACCCATATAATAATGCTGCTGCTGCTACTGCTGCCCCAGGTTATTCAACAGGACAAATGTGGAGTGGTATGAACCCACAAGCAGGTAATGATAATTTACCTTACATTATGACTGCTCCTGACTTCCAACCGTTTATGGGATTACCACCAAATAATCAATGGAATGGAGGTGGAAATCCTCCTATCAATCAATACCCCATTAACCCTGCGAATGGTCGCAGAGAGCCACCGAAACCTGAACCTCTCAAAGCATTTGTGGTAATAGATTTACAAGATTATCAATTTATAGATGTAAATCTCCTTGCTTCACTAATTACCCAAGCATTCCGACAAACAGATAATGTATATAGATGGGATAAAATTGCTGATGTAGAACATTCATTACACCCTCCTGCTGCGGCTGGTGGAGAGAAACAGAATAATTCTATTCCTTACGGAACTAAATTTGGTAATGACCCAATTGTTTCTGGTGTTAGACAATTAGATTATATCTGGGATAGTGTATATCCTACATTCACAGGTGCGTTATATAAAACCATTCCAGCCAATTTTTGGCTTGGTTGTAATATGGAAGCAGCAAGTCCTGATAATTTAAGTTTTCACGAAAATCAAGTAAAAGACTGGTTATGGTGTGGCTCAGGGACAGGAGACCAAGGTGGTGGAGCAATTCCTATTGTATCAGCCCAGTTTCCTGATACATCTAATCCAGGAGGACAAGAAGCATTCGCAGTAGGAAGACAAGGAACACCGTATGTATGGAATAATCAGATTTACGGTAATATGGCTTGTAGAGATTTTGAGAGATGGGAAATGATGTTTCACTTTTTCTATGGTGATATATACGATTTACATACAGACCAAGTAGGAAACGAGCAAAATATCAAAAGAACTATATTGTTAAATACTCAAATTAAAAGTATAGTAATTAAAGTTCCCAATGGAACAGGAGCAGGAGGACAAAGTGGAGGACAAGCAGGACAAAATGTGGGAACAAGTGGAGGAACAGCAACTACACCTGATGTCCTTGGATTTAATATTCACGAAGTCAGTTGTATTGGTTCAGAACAAACAGACCCAGCACAAGACGATTTTACTGGAAATATGATTTACACGAATATGGAATATACTGAGTATAATGTAAAACGATTTGCTGAGTTATTTCCCAAGGGTGAGATATATCTTGGTGATGAAACAGGATATGAGGATATGGTTAATAACGACCCAAAGAATTTCAGTTATATGTTAGATTGTGGTGTATGTAATGATGCTCTTACATCTTGTATTAATACTGACCCCATTAAAGGCTTATCAACTGCTCCTACTGGTGCTGGTGTTCCTACCACTGCGGATACATCTTATGATGCGTCTGCTCGTTTCAGTATCATTACACCATTAGAAGATGGTGTGTATTCACGAACTACTTATGCTAACGGTGGTAATACAGGTTGGTTTGGTAGATTAAATGGTAATAGAATGATACAAGACCTTATCACACCACCCACTTCATATACTCAACAATGGGGAACATTTTTAGACCATACACAAGTAAATGTAGGAACTGGTGTTGCTGACCCACAAGAAATAGACCGTTATCATTTATGTCCTTCTTACACGATGACTGGATTAGGTGGTGATGGTGCTGCGGTTGGTAAAGGTAGAAGTATTGGTAGAATACAAGTAAATTCAAGATATTGGAATGATTGGAAGGAAGATGTAATTTGGGCGAGAACTGAATTTAGTCCAGCAGGATTAAGTGTTCCTGGAAGTTGTGATTTATCACCTGCTACATTAGAAGAATTAGATGATAGTCTCTCTCGTAAATATGGTGTAGGTGCGTTTCCTTACAAATGGTTTCCTGATGGAACACAACCAGCCCAACCGAAAATCCTGATAGCATTCCGAGTAAGTAAGAAATACTTTCCTCAACCAACACCTGATAATACAGGTGTAGGTATCGCCACAGACCCTATGTTGGTAGATTTAACCTCAATAGAATTAGGTAGGTTAGAATACAAAAATTTCTTAGGAATTTCTAATTCATTTAATGATAATCCTGCGTGTGTTCCGATGAATTCTGACGACCAAAGAAAGACATATTTTGGTGGTAGAACTGCTGCTGGTTTTTCTGCTATGCCTGAGGACGCTCCTTGGAATTATCAGAATTATATAAATATTGGAGCAACAAATGCTTCGTGTGAATTTAATAGTGATAAAGCAAGATTTGAATTTACATATTTCTATACACCTCAAACGCTGAGTGCGGCTTATCAAACTGCTAATAATAAGGGAGCAGCAGGTATC
>FUFK010041832.1_pt1 | contig 24624 bp, 38 predicted proteins | sample 1021851 | NCBI WGS metagenome assembly FUFK01 (sample SAMEA51879418, study PRJEB19060) | metagenome | reverse complement strand
CAGAAATTAAAGGTTGAACCTATGACACTTAAAGCATTGGTCAGAGAGCGTCTAGAATCTGGACAAGAGATTCCCTCTGACCTTTTTAACGTGTTCTCAGGAAACAGAACTAAAGTAACAAGGAGCAAATAAACATGAACCAAGTAGCAGAGAAAAAGACTGCACCACTTCCAGCAAATATGTTTGAAGAAGATGCAGCAAAAGGTTTGGGTAAAATAGGTCAAGAAGATCTAGCCCTTCCTTTTTTAAAAATCCTTGGACAACTTTCACCAGAAGTTAATAAACGTGATGGTAAGTATGTCGAAGGTGCAGAGCCAGGAATGATTTACAATTCTGTCTCTGGAGATTTATACGACGGAGTAAAAGGTATCGATGTGATACCTTGTTTTTACAAACTCGAATACATCGAATGGAAAGATAGAGGAGAGGGACCGGGTGCACCAGTTGCAATCTATGATTCTTCTTCTGATATCATGTCCAAAACAAAACCAGATGCAAACTACAAAGATAGATTACCGAATGGTAATTATATTGAGAAGACTGCATCTCATTTTGTAATTATAACGGGAGATAGTCCATCGACAGCTTTGATATCTATGAAATCTACTCAATTAAAAATTAGTAGAAAATGGAATTCAATGATGTCTGGTATAAAGATGAAGGGTGCAAATGGATTATTTACACCGGCATCTTTCAGCCACATTTACAAACTAAAAACCACGCAGATGTCGAATGACAAAGGCACATGGTTTGGTTGGGAAGTAAGTAAAGCTGGTCCAGTAACTGATCAATCCTTGTACGGTCAAGCTAAGTCATTTAGTGAGAACATATCGAAAGGTAATGTTAAAGCTAAGCATGGCGAAGATAAACCAAAGGAAGCTAGCATTATATAATTCCTTCGGGAATATGTGCACAGCGTGGGCCGGAAGCGAGAGTAGACGGCCCACGTCAGGAATGTTATGGATGAAAAATATATAAAATTTTTTGAAGGCTATAGGCTAGCTTATGGTGTAGCGGACATGTCTACACTAAAGATAGACCCAGAAAGTAGAAAGCAAAAACCGATATACAGATGGAACGACGAAGCTCTAACAGATCAAGTATATAAAAATCATTTAGAGGGGACACAATCTATTGGTGTGCAACCATGCACCGAAGATGGCAACGCAAGGTTTGGTGTTGTTGACGTAGACCCACAGAACTATGAAGAGTTTGATAAAAAATTTTTTATAGATGTAATTCAACAATACAAGCTACCTTTGATACCTGTCTTATCAAAAAGTGGTGGATTACATTTATACATATTTATGACAGAGTTTGTACCTGCAGCATTAATAAAATCTTTTTTAAGTAATTTGTTGCCGTTGTTTAAATTAAAACCAGATTGTGAAATTTTTCCAAAACAAACACAACTAACTAAGGACAATGAGACAGGACAATTAAACAAAGGTAACTTTATAAATTTACCATATTTTAAAAAAGAACAAAGGGTTGCAGTAAATATAGATGGTACACCTTTTACATTTGATCAATTTATACAAGTCATAGAGTCTAACATTGTAAGTGGTGATGATCTCAAAACAATTACAGAATCTATAGAGAAGCAGGACATGGAAGGTGTGGACGATGAGTTTATAGAGGGTCCACCTTGTTTAGCAAAACTATCTACAATCATGAAGGACCCAGCCTTTGATGGCAAAGACAGATTTATGTACAACTACCATGTATTTGTTAAAATGAAATATCCAGACACGTGGCAGCAAAAAGTTATGAATGCACCAGTAAAATATTTTGCAGGTGAACATGCTAACGCGTGGGACAAACAACATTTAAATCAAAAACTAAGATCGTGGTCAAAACAATTTAAGGGATTTACCTGTACACAGAGCCCTATCAGCGAGCATTGTAAGAAAGGTATATGTGTTAAAAAGAAGTTTGGTATACTTGCAGGATCAAAAGGATCTTATCCTGTGTTGACAAATCTTAAGAAAATAGATCTAGATCCAGAACCAGAGTATGAATTTGATGTCACCAAACCAGATGGTATCGGCACAGCTACAGTACATTGTAAAACAATTGAACATGTTAACGATCAACGTAAACGTAGAAATGCAATAGCTAGAGCTGCAGGGTTTCCACCACCAATAATAAAAGGTGATGAAGATCAGATGGTTCTAGAAGCTTTGTATCAAACACAGAAGATTGTACACCCACCGATAGGCACATCACCAAAAGAAAAATTACATGACGTATTGCATGCAAAAATAAACGGACCAAAAGCAACAAACGATGCAAGTTTTAAATCTGGCACTGTATTAATTGAAGAAGGATATGCGTATTTTAAATTTGATAAATTTTATGACAAACTTAAATCAAAGAATTGGAAGTACGGAGAAGACAAGACAGGTGTCATGATGAAAACAAATTACATGAAATGTGACATACAATTTTTAGAACAAAAGAGATTCCCATCAAAAGAAAAAGGTAAATATAATACACCTACAAAAAATATTGTAATGATAAGCATACAAGATTTCGAAGATATAAAAATAAACCACACAAAAATAAAACATAGAACGGAGATAATGTGATCAGAAAAATATTGGGTCCTCCAGGTACAGGTAAAACTACAACTTTAATTAAGTATGTAAAAACTTTTAAGAAATTAGGAACACCAATAGATAAAATAGGATACTTCGCTTTTACAAAGAAAGCTGCAGAAGAAGCAATAGACAGGATGTTAGACTCATTTCCACAGTTACAGAAAAAAAATTTAAAACATTTCAGAACACTGCATTCACTTGCATTTGATAGACTAGGTTTAAAGAAATCTCAGGTTATGCAGGACGAACACTACGAAGATATAGGTAGAAAGTTAGGCATCGAGGTTACAGTTTATTCAAATGGAGAAGAGAAAACAGGTTTTATAGACTCAGATAGTGAATATTTTAACATAATAAATGCTGCCAGAATTAAAAATATAGAACCTGAAGAAGAGTACAATACAGATATGTACTCTGAAGACATAGATAAACACATGTTGCAGATATTAAAAGACGAAGTAGATAATTATAAAGATGCTTTTAAATTAGTTGACTTTACTGACATGATTGAAAAATTTAATGTGTCAGAATTGTGTCCAAAATATGATGTAGTATTTATCGATGAAGCACAAGACTTATCACCAATACAATGGAAGATGTATGACATATTAAAGAAAAATTCTAAACATGTTATATTAGCCGGTGATGATGATCAAGCCATTTATGGGTGGGCAGGTGCGGATGTAAAACGTTTTCAAGATGAACCAGCAAAAAGCATAGTATTACCAGTATCATACAGGGTACCTCAGTCTGTGCAACACATAGCAGATCAGTTACTAAGTAGAATTCCTGATGACAGACGAATTAAAAAACAATGGGCACCGCGTCCGGAATCGGGGACCGCAAATTATATTACTTCAATAGAAGACGCACCTTTATATGATAGTGACTGGTTAATTTTAGCTAGAACTAATGACAAACTTTTAAAATTAAAACCAATATTAAAAGATATGGCTATTTATTTTGAAATAAAAGGTAAAAAGAGTTATAAGGTTAGATTGTATACAGCAATAAAAAATTACACCAGGTGGACAAACGGAGACAAATTATCTTTGTCTGAGTGTAAAGACTTGTTCGAGTTTTTAGAATTAGAATGGGTTATGAAAGAAGAAAGAATGTACGACTTATCAGAATTTGGTTTTACACTGGATCAAAATTGGTATGAAGTATTTAAAGCTGATCCAGAAGAATGTTTGTACATAAGAGAAATGTTACGTAATGAAGAAAAATTAAATAGTCCACCCCGAGTAAAACTTTCTACAATACATGCAGCAAAAGGCGGTGAAGCAGAAAACGTTTTATTAATTTTAGATAACACAAAAAAAATAAGAGAAGCAGTAGATAAAAGTGGAGACAAAGCGGATGAAGAACACAGAGTCTGGTACGTAGGCGTAACACGTACAAAACAAAATTTATACATACTAACAGCTAAACAGGAGGACAAGGGCTATGACATCGAAAGTTTGGGATAAGCAACACGGCGGGAGTCATTATAAAAATTTTAAGATTCAGCCAAGTAAGTTTGTGGTGGAGAATGAATTGCTATACCCAGAAGGTTGTGCTATAAAATATATAATTCGCCACAGGTTGAAAGGAAAAAAGCAAGATATATTAAAAGCAATGCATTTTTTAGAAATGATAATCGAAAGGGACTATGGAACCAAATAATCATATACCAGAGTACATGGGTTTATTTACTTGTTTGTGTCTTCTTTGTTATTTAGTATGAAGATACCAAAGTTTGAAGCACAGACTGAGTGGGTAAAACCNACAGAGTTTCCAGACTTACGTCAGGTTGATGAGATTGCAATTGACTTGGAAACAAAAGATCCTGATCTAATTAAAAAAGGATCTGGTTCTGTTATTGGCAGTGGTGAAGTTATTGGTATCGCTGTTGCAACAAAACATTTCAAAGGATACTTTCCTATTGCTCACGAAGGCGGTGGTAACATGGACAAGTCAAGAGTCTTGTCTTGGTTTAAAGATGTGCTTGAAGCACCATCAACAAAAATATTTCATAATGCAATGTACGATGTATGTTGGATNCGGGCCATGGGATTTAAAATTAATGGCGACATTGTCTGTACAATGATAGCTGCAGCTGTAACTGATGAGAACAGATTTCGTTATGATCTCAATAGTTTATCGTGGCATTACTTGGGTTATGGTAAGAACGAAGCCGCTCTTGCAGAGGCTGCATCTGAGTGGGGTATAGATCCAAAATCAGAAATGTATAAACTGCCATCAATGCATGTTGGTGCATATGCAGAACGAGATGCAGAGGCAACGTTTGGTTTGTGGCAAGAAATGAAAAAAGAAATAATTAGTCAAGACTTAGAAGATATATTTGATCTTGAAACAGAATTGTTTCCATGTCTTGTAGACATGAGATTCAAAGGTGTACGTGTTGATATAGAACGTGCACACACAATGAAAAAAAGATTTAAGACTGCAGAACAAGATTTACTTACAAAGATAAAAAGTGAAACAAATATTGATACACAGATCTGGGCAGCAAGATCAATTGCAAATGTATTTGATATGTTACGATTAGAATATCCACGTACAGAAAAAACAGCGGCACCAAGTTTTACAAAAAATTTTTTACAAGAACATAAACATCCTGTTGTTAGGATGATTGCACAGGCAAGAGAAATAAACAAAGCACACACAACTTTTATAGACTCTATTCTACGTTACGAACATAAAGGTAGNATACATGCTGAGATAAATCAGCTGAGATCACAAACCGGGGGCACGGTGACTGGTAGGTTCTCCTACCAGAATCCGAATCTACAACAGATACCAGCACGAAATAAAGAACTTGGACCAGCTATCAGAAGTTTATTTATACCAGAAAAGGGCTGTAAATGGGGCTGTTTTGACTATTCACAACAGGAGCCAAGGCTTGTTGTACACTATGCATCTTTATATAAATTACCATCAGTGTACGATGTTATAGAGTCTTACAACAATGACTCTAGCGCAGACTTTCACCAGACTGTTGCGGACATGGCGAAGATACCAAGATCACAAGCAAAGACAATTAATCTTGGTTTGTTTTATGGTATGGGTAAAGCAAAGCTACAAGCAGAGCTTGGTGTAACAAAAGAAAAAGCTGCAGAGTTATTTAACACGTATCACTCACGTGTACCATTTGTAAAACAACTTATGGAGAAAGCTTCTAACAGAGCACAAGATCGTGGACAGATAAGAACTTTGCTGGGCAGACTATGTAGGTTTCATTTGTGGGAACCAAATAGTTTTGGTATGCATAAAGCTATGACTCATGAAGATGCACTCAGGGAACATGGACCAGGGATTAAACGTGCTTACACATACAAAGCATTAAATAAATTAATACAAGGGTCAGCAGCTGACATGACAAAAAAATCTATGTTAGAATTATATAAAGAAGGAATAATACCACACATACAAATACATGATGAGTTAGATCTATCAATTGAAGATGACGCACAGTCAAAAAAAATAATTGAAATTATGGAACAGGCTGTTAGTCTAGAAGTCCCTAACAAAGTTGACTACGAGTTCGGAGAAAACTGGGGAGATATAAATGGATAGCTATGGCTTATTTAAATGCAAACATACCTGTCATAGAATGTTATGTCAGGGGTAATTACTTAAGAGATCAAAAAGATTCCCACGACAAATATTTTGAGGTGGGAGTATTTGGTTTTAGTTCTATACCAAACAGGGTACCACTGTTTCATTTCTTAATGGAAGATGGTGGTTTATGGTGGAGAGCACCTATCTCAGCTTTTTGTACAAAACCAGGTGTAAAAGAATTACCATTAGACGAATTAGTTATGTGGGACAGCTTCAGCTACAACGTTAGTGTTACAACTTTCTATGAATTAGCTGGCGCAACCATGCAATACACATCAAGACGTAAAGTAAAACGTAAAGGCAAATATTTATTTACAATTGATTGGTGTGCAGGAGACTTTAATGAATTAAATTTTGGTTACGCAGAGAAACCAGATCAACATAAATGTGGTCACGTACTAGAGTTAGAGGACGGTAACTTTGCAATACAGCCCAATAATAGACTTAAAATGTTTGATGCATCTATGGGTGTTGACCCAAACAAAAACTTGATTAATAGACTTGTAACTAGTAAGATATACTCCGTAGAAAATTCAGCTAAATGGATAACTGACGAACACGAAGAAGGAAGTTATGACTATCAGCTGAGAAACTTGGAGGAGAGTGAAGATGATAAATAAAATAAAAGATAAAGCCTTGTCAATTTGGCTATTACATAGAGAATATATAATAGGTGCCGTTGTAGGTATAGTTATAGGCGCTATAATATTCTAATTTATGACTGATGAACTTAGTAGATTTATTAAAAAAGAACATAGTAATGGTACCAGTGGTGGCCTCTCTTGTTGTGGGGACGTTCACAGGTGTCCGATATGTAGTGAATCTAACTGACAGTATTAATTCATCAGAGCAACAAATCATAAATCTAGAACGAGATCTTAAACAAGCTCAAAAAAATATCACAGAAATAAATACGAGACTGTCCTCTGCCGAAGCTACTTGGCAGATGGCAGAAAATTTATACAGACAGCTGGCGGATCAAGTTAGAGAGCATGATTATGACATTAAGGATTTAAACAGGTAGTTATGAATGGAGGTTGCCAAGATGAATTATTATTTTACAGGAATTCTTATCTTAATGTTAACAGCGTTAGCGTTTTGCGCAACTCCAGCATATCCTAGAAATGAGTATCTCAATGACGGTACTAATACTTGCAGTACTGGTTCTTTTGACATATCAGTCGAGCAAAGAGAATCAGAATACTACCACCGTCCTTATGATCCTTCTAACTCTTATAGTAACCCTAGTGATGATCAATCGTTAAGATTAACTTGGAGAAAATATCTGGGTTCTGCATGCACAGATGAGTTTAAAAAAGTGCAACAAGAAAACATGGAATTAAAACAACAATTAGAGCTGATGAAAATGTGTGGAAAAGTCAATAATAATCCCACTATTCAGCGTAACTCTAATTTCGCATTGCTAGTGCAAAAATGTTCGGGTATAATCATTCCTGAAAATAAAAAGCCTGATGGCAGTTATTGGGATGATTTGAAAGATGATTATAAAAAAAAGAATCCTAATATAAAACTAATGGGCGATAAGTTTATAGGACCAAATGAGCAATAAACCATTAAAGATTTCTGAGCAAGCTGCTGTGCAGATGCCTATGAAAACCGTTGCCTCGTTGATCGCGATGGTGGCAATTGGAACCTGGGCATACTTTGGGCTGCATGAGACACTCAACAGACACAGCACGCAAATAGAATTAATGCAAAAAGATTTAGAACAAAACTCAGAGTTTAGAATCAAATACCCACGTGGAGAACTTGGTCAGTCAAGTGGGGAGGCTGAGCTTTTCATGTTGGTGGAGCATTTAAGCAGCGTCGTAGAGGATATAGATACAGAGATTAAAGGTATGAGAAACAATGCAGTCAATATTGATTTTTTAAAAAATAGAACAGAAAAACTTACAGAAGATGTAGAAAAATTAATTAGAAATGGGAGCGGACAATAATGGTAGAAATGGTTTTTGCTCTGTTGTTATTACAAGACCACAAAATTATAGAGCATCGTTATCACAAGTCATTATCTAGCTGTATGAAAGCTAGACGTTATGCAATGAAGGACAGAAATCCTGGTGAGAGAGTTACATTTAAATGCATTCAATCGAAGGCAAACGTAGAAGTATACATGGGTGAGAAAAAAATTCTTTCATTAATCTTAGACTAATGAAAAAAGCCAACAAGAANCGCAACCCTGTAGCAAGACAACTTAGACATTTCAAACAAAAAGTGATAAAGAATAAAAAGATATATGACCGCAAGAATTTACGCCGAGATAGTTAATGGTAAGTGTCCAACTTGCAATGAATTTACAATGTTGGTTGGAATTACAAATGAATACTATCGTTGTATGAATTGTGGTGCTGATCTACAACAACATATTAATGGTAAAATAAGTTATCTACCTGCTATCATTGCAACCTCAGAGGGTAAATATTTCGTAAAAGAATGGGAGCAAGATGGCAAGAGTTAAGTTTACACATTTTGTACCAAGACCAAAGCCTCCAAAACGTCCACGACGTCACAAAAAATCATTAAATAAATCAGAAAAAAGATCATATAAAAAATATAATCGACAAGGGCGTTGACAAACATAACAGAATATCCTATATATACGGCATTACAGAAAGGATAATATGTTTAAAACATTAAAAACAATCGCAGCTGAATTAAAAAGAGCTAACGATTTAAAAGAAAGAGACATTAAAAACAAAGAGACTTGGGGTTGGTACATAAACTCAACATCAGTTCAAACAAGTCCTGAAGTTAAAAATGTAAGATACAGCGAAATACCTGGAGGTTATTCTACTACCACTGCAGGAGGTAGATAGTATGAAAGCAAAAAAGATAACAATAAGTAGTACAGACATAACACAAAAACAATGGTCGAATCTTGTATTAGAATTAAACCTAATTAAAAAAGCCTGGAAGCCTTACGCAAAGTTGGAGTTACAGGGACCGGGGATCAGGAAGATAATTGCGTTTGGTAATAGGATAGGGGGTCAGGATGCAAGAGAAGATAGATGATGCAGCCAATAATTATAACAGAACCAAAGACCCTAAGTACAAGGAAGAATGGTACAAACTAATAAAGGAATATGTCAATGGATCTTATAATTTTAAACGATGGAATGTTTCAGTTAGTTCCTGTCACAAAGCAGATGATGGAACATATGTCGTTATTGGTAGACGAACTAGACCTGTTCGATCTATGCGACATACTAAGAATAAAACTAACAACGTATTATGATTATCCTATCAACGCTCATGTAATGAAAGATGGTAGTGGTAACTTTTACGGATGTATACAAAATTGAAAAGGACCTGCGTCCATGTAATGCCTCGCGCTAGCCTCTGTACGACAACCTAAAATCCCTAACGGGTAGGTGTGGAGCCTTTGCTCTCCTGGGAGTACGTGCACGGAAACCAGGAGGGTTGAAATGAATTAAGTTTCTTGTGTTGGAGTACAAAAGAATTTTATAAATATCTTTTTTTCATTAACATCTTCAGGACCAATTTTCTTTAATTGGACTATGGATTCTTTATACCCTGCGTCTAAACATGTGTATAAATCTTTGTAAGATCCCTCAAATTCTACGGGTGGTAGGCATGAGTTAGCCATACCTGAACAAAATATAAAAGTTAAAATAAATTTCATTGACACCTATTGTATATTGTGAGATAAATCCCATATCATGTTAAATCAAAGAAAGGAGTATATCACATGACTGATATAACTAAATATAAAAACGTATCACTGAGTCATAAAACATATGAACTCATTGATAAGATAAGAAAGGTAATACAACCAGACACAGTGCTGAGTAGATCACAAACTATAAGTATTTTAGTAAATGAGAAAGCGAGGAAACTGAATGGCCAAATCAAAAAAAGATAAAATTATATGTCCAACCTGTAAAGGTAATGGATTTGTAAGAATACCTTATCGACTAGTAAAAGAGGAAATACACGCGCAATGTGGTGTATGTGATTCGGAAGGAGAGATATACCCAGAGGATGCAGATGGTGTCATCGTAGACTCTGACGGTATACACAGATTACAATGACAGAAGAAAATAAAAGAGGACCCAACGATCTTGAAGAAAAGATTGATATGTTAACTAAACAAGTAAAGTTCTTGCAAGGTAAATGTAAACAAGCAGGAGCTGCAATAATAAATCTAGAACATGCACTAAATAAAAAATCAGAAGAGTGTGATAATCTAGAAATATTATTAAAGGGAAGATCTGATGACAATAAAAACTAACGAACAAAACAGAGTAACATACGGAGTCTTAAACTGGGGTCCGTGTGTTATGCAAATAAAAATAAGTGACGAGTTTAGAAATAAACTATTGACTGGTGCAGAAGAAGCCAAAGGAGAAAATTTATCTTTTAATGATAAGTTAGCAGGAATCATTAAGGAAGAATATAAATACAAACACAAAGAAAATTATCTGCCAGAGATAGCACAGATACTAGGAGTCTACGATCAAGCATTTCAGAAATGGAAGTCAGATCCTTACGAACGTAAACCAGAATATTTATTGTCTGAGTTGTGGGTAAACTACATGAAACGATACGAGTTTAATCCACCGCATGATCACTCTGATCAATTGTCGTTTGTTATATTCTTAAAAGTTCCAGAAGAAATTATAGAAGAACAAAAAAATTACAGAGGTAAATCTGGTGGACCTGGAAGTTTATCTTTTCTTTACGGAGAAGGAAACAGACAGTCTATAACCTACCAATCTATGCATCCTAAAGAAGGTGATATGTTTATATTTCCTGCATGGCTTAAACATTACGTTGCACCGTTTTATTCTGATGTAACTAGAATATCTGTATCAGGTAACGTTGCAGATTCTGTGCAATTGAATCAACTTAAAAAACATGCAGATGCTACGATTGTAAATGCAGATCAAGTAGAGAATAAAAAGAAATGATATCNGAAACTGATATAGCCTACATAGCAGGGCTTTTTGATGGTGAAGGATGTATTACTTACAAACAATATATGCGTAAACGTAANCACCAGAAGAAGGCTTATCCTACCTGGTCTATCCGTATGGAAATGTCTATGACTAATGAGTCTGTTTTACGTTGGGTACATGAAATATTGGGTGTTGGTACAGTCGGTGAAAAAAGATACAAGACTGCGTACACTGTTGGCTGGAAAAAACAATGGCGATGGCGTTGTCAGTTTAGAGATGCGTATTTCGTAGCACGTTGTTTCTGGCCCTATGCACACGTAAAGATGGAAGGTATACAAAAGATTATAGATCATTACGGAGATACTAAAGTGATGAATGGTAATATTGTAGATTTAGAAAAATACAAAATAGCCATGAGTCTAGAGTGAAGAAAGATAAACTATTTATCAGAAGCGGTAAAAAGATGATAGCTGGTAAGGTGGCAGACACCGTGTTAACCGGAGAGGGAGCTGTGCATCGATTTGAAAAGGACTCTTTACCTCGTGGATTAAGTGCAGTTGAAACAGAAATTTGGAAATTAAAGAATAAAAAGAAATGAAGTTTAATAAGAAATTTGATTACCCTAAGTCTACACGAAGTGTAGTCATGGGTCGAAGACACTACTCCATAGATAATAACAAATTGCTACCATCGGTAACAACTATATTATCACAAACACAGTCGGAAGAAAAGAAACAATCTCTTGCTAATTGGAAGGCCAGAATGGGTGAGCAACAGGCGGACAGGATTAGAGATGTATCTGCTATGCGTGGTACAGCCATGCACAGGTACCTAGAAGCGTATATTGATGGCTCAGGGCACAAGGACCTTACATCGATAGGTAAGGAAGCCGAACCTATGGCTAAAAAGATAATAGAATCAGGGCTCGGGGACCTGGAAGAAGTNTGGGGCCAAGAAGTGACCCTGTACTATCCTGACCTATATGCAGGGGCCACGGACATTGTAGGAGTTTATGGCGGAAATGAGGCAATCATAGATTTTAAACAGACTAATAAACCTAAGCGTAGAGAGTGGATAGATGACTACTTCTGTCAGCTGGGTGGGTATGCGATGGCCCACAACTATGTATATCGCACCAAGATACAATCTGGAGTGATTCTAATGTGCAGTAAGGACCTATTTTTTCAGAAGTTTGAAGTTTCCGGAAAGGAATTTGTGGACTACCAACACCAATTCTTGAAGAGAGTAGACCAATANTATCAAAATGTACCAAACCACGAAGACGGTAAAGATACAAAAAATGATTAAAAACTCCAGTATTTTATTGAAAAATCCCATCATCACCCGTTTGTATACTATTTTCTGTAATAAAAAACAAAATCATTTTTATTTTTTTTCAAAACCGGTTACAATTGGTACAAATCCTAGAATCGTTGTATATCAACGTTTATTCGCTCAAATTTGTATCTTTGAGCAGGATACAATTGGATACAAAAGATACAAAAGTTTAAAAAAGCAAGGTTTTGCAACAGCTTAGGGGTCGCGCGCATATGAATTACATTTTTAATTTAAAAATATCTGAGACACAGAGTATACTGCATCCATGAGAAGGAAGAAGAAATCAAAATTTAAACATGTCGTGATCGGTTCGAAGAAGTATTTCTTTTATCGAATCGAGTGGGTCGATATAACTGGGGATGCGGGGCATGCATCAATCGAAGAATTTGATAAATTCGAATGCAGCAAAATGATAACACATGCATACATATACAAAAAAACTTCCAAGTTCGTTTGGACATTCGCATCATATGAAGATAAAGACGTTTCATTTTCAGACCGTAATATATTTCCTGTGGGTTGTATTGTTAAATTAGAAAAGATTACTCTTTGATAAGTCGTATTCTTTCTTCTTGTAGTGTTTTTAGACGTTTAATTTCTTCTAACTTTTCTTCCTTAGTTAGATCGTTTATGTTGCCATGTAGGTGTATGTCTACGAATTGACCCGTAGCTTTACCGATTAAGTTTTCAAACCCAAGTGCTTTATCAATCTTACCTTGGTCTACCAGTGCCTGAGATAATACTTGTTGTCTTCTAACAAAATTGTTTTTTGTTACTACAAAACCTCTGTTGACCTCGTTGCTTCTAGTCTGTAAATATTTTAATATCTTTGGGTTTTGCATAAGACCTGACGCCTCCTGGATTGCATACTTAGGGGCATAGCCAGCAGCTATCGCTGCATCTTTGTGTGTAGTTCTACCCTCATTCATGATTAAATACTCACAGAATCTACGCTGCATTTCTGTCAATTCCTGTGGATAGGCTGCCTTCTTTTTGACAATTTCTTGAGTCATCCTTGCAATATAACTGTATCTGGGATATATATCAACCCTTATGAAAGCGAAAGAATTAAGACAATTTTTAGATAAATTTCTAGTATCACCAGTAGCACAAAACGCCAGGATTCAAATTGAAATGCCGAACGGACAAAAACTTGATGTATCTGAAATTCAATTGTTGGAATCTAGAATGATTGGTGATAGAGACACGCACGTTTTAAATATTAAAGGTGTTAAACTAGAAGGAAGTTGGAAGGTTCCAAAGATAATTGGCAAGCTCTAACCCTTAGAGGTATACCACGTGAAAAAAGAAAAGGATTTGTGGCGTGAGCTTAAAAGAATTAAAAGTAAAATTGTATGGACAAGGCTGGAAAACAAAGCTTTATTTGGCACTCCTGATCTATTGGGCTTCGCTCCTAGCGGCACCTTTTTTACAGTCGAATTGAAGTATACATCAGTATACAAAATTAGGTTTTCACCCCACCAAATAGCGTTTCACATGAAACATAATTTAAATACCTTTATCCTTGTTGCTTGTGGCCCGGATAAGGGGAAGGTCCGCTTGTACCCTGGTGCTCGGATCCTGGAGCTTGTGGACTCTGGCTTGAAGCTTGAGCCTTTGAGGGAAGGCTTGGAGGCTTGCTCCCTGGAGCTTGAGCGCTTGGGCGCTTGCGACCCTGCTTCCTGAGCTCAGCATAATATTTTGGATGATACCAAACCATCAGTTCAGCTTCTGTCTTTGCTTGTGCTCTTGTTTTAACCAGTCAAAAAATTTCTGACAGTCGTCAAGGTACCATTGCGGGAGCTTCGCGTGGTCCTCCAGGAACCACGGCAGCAAGTCGCCGCGTTTAATTTTTTTAGTGTTTGCCATATGCAACGTCTGGCGTCGACCGGTCCCAGCATGCCCTGCAGTCTCTGCACTCGTTGCCCTGGTCCGGGGCTGCACATGTCCGCGCTTCCGGGTTGGTGACTACTGAAGAGGTCCACGGCCAGGCCTTGGGCGCTGGTCCGTCAACCTTAGATCCTGACAGCCTGATTATTAAATTACTTGGAACCGTTGCCGGGTCCGCTGGCAGGTATTGCCGCTCTTGTGTTGGCAACCAGTGCCGGGTCTCAGGTGTTAACCTGCACACTTCAAAAATTTTATTTAAATGCTCATGGCTTTGAACGTCGCCGCTGTCATGCCACCTGAACCAGGGCTGGCCCTTGATGAGCTGGACCATGGCGTCGACCCATTGCGGATGGTCCAGGCTGTCCAGTCTACGCTCGAGCGCTGCCCTTACATTGCTGAACCTGTAGCGGCCCTTCATGGCATAACACCCGAAGCAGGGAGTCCCTTCAATTTTTCTGAGCTTGGCGCCAGTCTGACAGTGCCAGGCCGGCAGGTTGTAAGCTGGTCCGGGCATCTTCGACGGCTTCGACAGCCCGCCAGTTATTTGTCTTGCTTCTTTTTTTAGCATAAATTATTCCTTTCTAAATCTTATAATATCCCAGAGCTTGGGACCTGTCAAGCTTGAGAGCTTGAGAGCTTGCGCTCCAGCTGCACGCCTACCACCCGGCCGCCGCCAGGCTTGAGCTAATGAGCTGGAACAATCCCAGGTCCCGGCGCAGCTGCGCAGCTGTGCCAGGTTCCAGCTGGTGAAGCTCTGACAAGTTTCATGACCGGAAGAGCTACAGACGAGGTCCACGGTTGCCAGAGGTGCCCGCAGGTTAACTTAACAATCCAGGTCCTGTATATCCCAGTTAATCCCAGAGCTCAAGAAAAAAATTTAACTTATTTACAAATAATTTTCTTGACATATCCTATTTTATCCTATACCCTTGGCCGGTGGGTGGGGATGGCGGCTGGTGTATATTGGGTGGGCCCACCCCGGGAGGGCCCACCCCAGAAGCTTGAAAGCTTGAGCTCTAATTTTTAAAAAAAAAAAACAAAAAAATTTACAACCCTAGATTTTACAACCTAGGGTTGTTCATCAAGGACAGATGAAACTATAAAGTTGGTTGTTGTTGATTTCTATATTCCTCTTGTGTAATTTCAATTTGTCTGCCACTAATGGTATTAACCCAAAAGTAAGTCATAAAATAATGATTACTCGTTCTGTCCCAATTATGGTGCATTGCTTTTCGCCACGCATTTTCTTCTGTAAGTATTTTAGGCTCAACAATCCTACCACTCACACTATCTATGGCTCTATTCATAAAATCGTCTGCCCAATCATTATAGCAATTCAATGAGCAGAAATTTCCACCACCATAGTAGAAATCACTTCTTCTTCTAGTTTGATTTGTACGATTATCCTTACTTCCTCGTTTCCTGTCCTTTGTGTCGTAAGTATGACACTTATGAGATTGACAATATTTTAATGCCATTTTCTGTCCTTTCTGATAGGGTTGAGTATTCTACACTAGAACTACCTCTCAACCCTATACTTTCTATTTGGTTAAAGTTTTTATAAATTAACAGCTTTTAATATAATATCCCATTGACAAAAGTCAAGAATAGTTTAAAAGAAATTTTAAATAAATAAACAAATAACAGAAAGAGGACAAATGCCTAGAATAAGACTAAATACTGAGTACCGAAACAAGATTGCTAATAGAATGAGAGTACATCTTGCAACAAGAAGATACTCAGGAAAAAAGAAGATACGACGATTTGAAAGCCGACCAAATTGATATAAATGATGATGGCGTGGAAAATGGCCGAACAAATTGTTCGTAGACACTACACAGATGAAGATGTTGAAAAAGCATATTATCTTCAAAATAAGTTTGAAAATGTTTCAACGATTGCAAAAGATAGTTGTTTTCATTTTCATTATCTTGGGAACAAGGAAAAAACAAACTACAATGGCGAAACTACTATTGAGGAAAATGTACCAATAGAAAAACATTTTGATTTTAGATTAAATGGCTCTATTGATAATGAAAGCAATTATTCTTCCAATAGAGATTTGTCTTATTCGTTTGCTTTGTTTAGAGATGAGATTAATGCACAAGAAGATTGCAACGCAGATATCTTAATTGAACAAGCCGACAAAGACGACAACCCACACAAAAGAAAGTTTGTTGAGAACAACGAAAAATATTTGGGATTAAGTGGTGGCAGAAATAACGAAACCAAATATGGTCGTGAGTGGAATGAAAAATATCAGCTTGATTTGATTGGTCGTGATTATTGTCGTGATAGGTCTATTGCTTGTACTGAAGATGAGTTTAAATTTTTAGTAGATTGGAAACGACAAAAAGCATTGTTTGTAATGGCACACACTAAATGGATTGAAAGCATTTTAAAACAAATGAAAGAAATCAAGATTGGATTAAAAGGTTATAAATATTTAGATGAGGCCATTGAGTTAGCAAATGAACTTGGTTTGACTATTACCGACGCAGAAATTGTTCGGACTAATTCAACAGGGCTAGTTATTTATAATCCAAAAAATCTAGCTGAGAGAATAAAGGGAATGAAAAATACCGAAAAAACAAGAGAACAGAAGATTGCTGAACGTGTTGCATATATGTCACAATCTCAAAAAAATGTGGATAACTTAAATTAAGTTGTTGCATTTATTATGGGATTAATGTAAGTTAATCCCATAACCAAAAAGGTTATAGAAAGAGATAAAAAAATGATAACAAACAAACCTTTCACAATCACTTATTATTCTGCGAGTGATAAAAAGCATATTACAAGAAATGCTTTATGGACAGACCAATGTAAATATTGGGTGTCAAAAGGCGGAAGATTACTAATGACTTATTTTGATGTAGACCAAAATGGATATAGAACTGCGTCAGATAGTTGGAAAGTGAGGCTATAATTATGGATAAAAAATATCTTGTAGTTGAACAACTGAAGTATAACAATATCCCTGATTCTTGGACAATTAAATTTTCTGAAGTTGACGAAGATACAGCATTTAGAAAATTAGTTGCTTTGGAAACTTTGAACGAGGACAGCAATAAGATTTACTACATTGTTAATATGGAATATCTTTGGACAAGAGAAGATAAGCCTCTTGTATTAACTGATGAAGTAAAAGAGGCCGAACAAGGGGAATTACCCTTTTAGGTTTTCTCTTTCGACTTTGGGGGGTGAGGCTAATCCCCCAAAGCCTATGCAAGAACTGCATAGGATAATAACAGAATATCCCAGAACCCTATGCAAAAACTGCATAGCGTTGCAAAAATATCACAGTCAAGAAAAAAATTTTTCTTTTTTTTGGGCGGGGCCCACCCTTCCGCCGGGAGGGCCCACCCATAGAGGTACCAGACTAAATGACATTCTAGATCGCAAAACAAAAAGGCAATACCCCCTTACAGACAAAAGGGATCCTAAGTCTGTCTATAGTTGAAGATTTAGACGGTTATGGTATAACTTTTGAAAACATATTTGAGATATGCAAGACCAAAAAAATATTACAAAAAAATTTGACGGATTGACCGCTGAGGAAAGCGCTAAACTAATAGAACTAGAAAGAAGCATAGCTTTAGATGACGCTCGTCCCCATATCTCTAATAACTTTTTGAGTTTCGTAAAATATGTGTGGCCTGAATTTATAGAGGGGTCCCACCACAAAATTATTAATAAAAAATTTAATGACCTCGCTACGGGGAAAATTAAACGTCTGATCATAAACATGCCGCCAAGACATACTAAGTCGGAGTTTGCCTCATACTTACTCCCGGCATGGATGATCGGTAAGAATCCAAAATTAAAAATTATTCAAGCGACACACACAGCAGATCTTGCAATTGACTTTGGACGTAAAACTAAAAACTTAGTTGACCAAGAAAATTACAGAGAACTTTTTGATACAAGACTCCAAGAAGATTCTCAGGCTGCTGGTAAATGGAAAACAGAACAAGGTGGTGAATACTTTGCAGCCGGTGTTGGTGGAGCGATAACAGGTCGTGGTGCTGATCTTCTAATCATTGATGACCCACACAAAGAACAAGATATTCGTAAAGATAGTAAGTCATTTGAAAAAGCAATAAATTGGTATACGTCAGGACCTAGACAGCGTTTGCAGCCAGGCGGTAGAATTGTAATTGTAATGACTCGTTGGTCTACAAAAGATATCACAGGACAATTATTAAAATCACAATCAGAAGAAGGATCGGATCAGTGGGAGGTTGTTGAGCTACCTGCTTTGCTACCCGATGGAAAACCTGTATGGCCGGAGTATTGGACATCAGAAGAGTTACTCAAAACTAAAGCATCTATCCCAGTATCAAATTGGCTAGCACAGTATATGCAACAGCCAACAGCTGAAGAGGGTGCACTTTTAAAAAGAGACTGGTGGCGTGACTGGACAAAAAAATATCCACCACCATTAGATTATATCGTGCAATCTTACGATACGGCTTTTACAAAAAAAGATACTGCTGACTTTAGTGCCATAACCACGTGGGGAGTCTTTACGACCGAGGACCACGGACAAAGTATTATATTATTAAATGCTTTTAAGGACAGATTTGAGTTTCCAGAATTACGTAGAGTTGCTCTAGAAGAATACCGAGACTGGCGGCCTGATATGGTTATAGTCGAGGCCAAGGCATCAGGGCTCCCACTTACCCATGAACTGAGGCAGATGGATATTCCAGTTATTAACTTTACACCCTCAAAAGGAAATGATAAACACGCTAGAGTAAACTCCGTTGCTCCGCTTTTTGAAAGCGGCAAAATATGGGCGCCTATGCACGAGCATTTTGCACAGGAAGTTGTAGAAGAATGTGCATCGTTTCCATTTGGAGAACATGATGACTATGTCGATAGTACGACACAAGCCATTATGAGAATTAGACAGGGTGGTTTGGTTCGACATCCTGAAGACTATCAAGACGAGCCTATTGTAAGAGGACATGTAAAGTATTATGGCTAAAAAAGAATTAACAAATTTAATTTTAAATCTATTTTCAAAATTAGGTGGGAACATGAACAATGTCCTTGGTTCCCGGTCCAATGTTACTTTTTTAGGTAAAGGGAAACCCCCAGAAGGATTTATCGAGTCAGACATAAATATAGAAGCCATAGGTGTTCTAGGTAAAAATAAAATTTTAGACGAGTTAGAAAGTTCAATGGGTTACTTAACTGCTGGTAAACTAAACGATGTCCAAGCAGGTAAGCTTTACGAAAACCTGTTAAAGGTTGACGAAGTATTTAACCCCAAACAAATTCCAAACATCACTGACATGGCAACAGGGACCAGGGACCTGACACAAGAAGGTCTAGGTGCTTTAAGAGCAAGAAACAGACAAATGACTGATGAGGAGATTAGAGATTTTGCAGACGAATTTGGTATAGATCCTACAGAAGACTACTATAATTTTGATGGCACTCTTGCTAGCGCACAAAAAATTTTAAAAGATTCACAGGATGAAACAGCATATATGTATCAGCAATACAAAGCAGGTAGACTAGATCCTCAACCAGGAGAAAGAGGTAGAAAAGAATTTTTAGAAAAAAAACTTGAAGAAGCGGAACTGTCTGGCGAATCAAAATTAATGAGTAGAGCCGAGAGAGAAGAGTTAGCTGATCTTGAACTACTAGATGATCTACCGCCACCAGGTTCACGTGGCGGACCCGATGATATTGCAGCACCAGTTCAAGATGCTGAAACAACAATCAGAAATTTAGAAGCACAAGACCCTGAACTTGCTGCACAGTTTAAAAATATTATGTTAAGCAATCAAGGTGCTACTCCTACTAAACGTGCAACAGCTAGAGAGTTTTTAGTAGAAGCGTTAAAAGAAGATGACATTGCAAAAGGCGGAAATACTTTTAGTGACTTCGTAACAAAAGAAGATCTTAAATATATTACAGAAGGTGGTGGCGGTATCGCGGGTGATCCACTTGTATTAGTTGAAAAATATTTTGGTCCAAGAATTAGAGAGTTAGTTCCAGAAGGAGCATCAAGCGAAGAGCTTGCGATATTTACAAAAAGAGTTTTAAACAACGTAGTAGATGCTGCAGGTAACAAACCAGACAGCCCTAGATTCAATAGATTCACTGCACGATTTATCGATGACGAGTCATTTGCAAAAGGCGGTCGAGTTGGTTTTCAAGGAGGAGGTATGGATGCTTCTAAAGATGATTTTAATACACCAAGTAAAACATCTACTAAAACTACTAAAACCACTACAACTAATGACGGTGGAAATGACAACGACCCACCTCCAGTTACAATTAATCCTGTTTTTGAAGGTCAAGACATTCCAGTTGTTAATATGACAGTNCCNACTGCAGTTGGAATAGAAGCCTTGATAAAAGATAGAGGAAAACTTAAAGCAGTGTTAGATGCTGAAGAAGCTGCAAAAAATTTTGACCTAAGTTCTGGTGCCATGCTTTCTTATGATGGTAAGATAGGGCCTGTAGATGTAAATGCTCTAGCAAATCTTTCAGGAGATAAAAATCTTTCTTTTGCTTACGAAACTCCAAAGGGTTTTCAAATTTCAGCTGACACTGATTTAGGTGATAATACTATGTTTAAAATCTCTAAAACTTTTGCAAAAGGCGGACTAGCTAAGATCCTGGAGGTCTAATGTCTTACGGCGCATATATAGCAGCATTAGAAGAATTAATTCAAAACGGAGAAACTGAATTTCAAAGCATGAATGCTTTGAAAGATCGTATCAAAGAGATTACTGGTAAAAGACCTGGTGGTAGTTTTCAAATAAACGACCCGAATTATAAAAGTTTATTGTCACAATTTACTTTTAAAAGTTTTGTAGAGAAGGCACCTAAAACAGATTTATCAAAATTTAAACTTACAAAAAGTTTAGCTAAAAAAGTTAAAGACTTAAACGCGCTACATAAAGGTGTATATTTTACTGTTGAAAAGTCAACAAACGGACACCCTTATTTACGATTAAAATTTAATCCAAACATACCTCTTTCAAATATTAAAGACATGGGTGACATAGGTCCACCAACAGAAAAAACTTTTAACAACATGTCTAAAATAATAAATACAGTTGTTACCACTCCAGAGTATATCAAATATAATAAACCAACATTAGAACGTGCGGATATAAATAGAAGAAAAAGACAATTGGAAAGAGCTAGAAAAACACAAGCTGATCCAACTGATATTTATAAATCTATTCAACAATTAAAACTACAGATATCTAAAGACATGGGTTTTGGACCTATCGCAAGCGATGTGCATGTTCACCATGGTGCAATTAAAACAGCTAAAACAAATCTAAACAATATGGCTTTTATATTTGGTAAAGAATTTAATAATGCTGACGATATGAAAACATTAGAAGTTGAACTTGCAAAATTAAATAATACTACAAATAGATTATTAAAAAAGAAACCAGAGGGTTACAAAGAATTAATCAAAGAACAAAATTTAGCTAAAAATATTTTACTTAATAAATATAAAAATACACCGATAGCAGGATTAAACGAAGCTACTGAAGTATTTTTTGATAGCAATGATAAACCTATTTTAAGAAGAATTAAAATGGATCCTACAAAAACAATAGGTCAAGGAAGTGCTGTTGGTGAAATAGATTTTTTAACAGTTACACCTGGTCAAAGAGAAAAAATATTAACTACAGCAGGAGAAAACTTTACAACACAATTAAAAGCTTACGTATCAACACTAGATAAAAATTCAAAAGAGTTTAAACAAATTTGTACATTGACTGCTTCAACAGGTGGAACTGCAGCTAGTTGTATTGAAAGAATCGATCAAGACCCTGCAGGTATTGCTAAAAAAATAACAGACATAGAAGAACCCGTAGGAAGATTAGGTGCGTTTAAAAATGCAGCAATGAAATTTTTACAAAGTCCTTTGCTGAAAGGTGCTGGTAAGTTTGGTGCACTAGCTGCAGCAGGTGCAGCAACAGCAGGTGTTGTTAAAAAATTTATGAACGAAGATCCGGAAACTTATTTATCAAACGAAGACCAACAAAAAAATATGTTAATCGCTATGATAACAGATCCACTTGATGAAACTCCAAAACAAAAACCCGACATATTAGATTATCAATTACCGGCGTTAGCTGCTACTGGTGCTGTTGGAACTGCAGCTGTTGCACCATCAACAATTGAAGCGAGCAGATCTGGTGCATTAGGATCTAAAAAAGTTGGTGTGACTAGAACTGCTGGCAGAACTCTATTAAAAGGATTGGGTGCTCTTGGAACTCCTGCAGGTTTACTTGCATACGAACCATTATCTATTGCAGCTCAAATACAACAAGGAGACTCGTTAGCTGAGATTGCAACGGATCCTTTAAATTATTTAGGAGCCGCGTTTGTAGGTCCTGTATCTGATTATGCAACAAGAGGATTAAATCCTTTAGTTGCAAAAACTATGAGACTTGGAATTAGTCCAAGTGTATTAAAAACTGTGTCTAGAAGATTTGGTTTACCTGGTCTTGCAATATCTGCTGGTATCAGTGGGTACGAATTATTTGATGACTACAGAAATAAAAGAGGCATGTTTAGTGAAGAATAAAACTCTTGTGATAAATATGCAACACGTTAAATTTGGGGCAATACCTCCTTTAAAGGGGCCTGATCCACAAGGGTTGAATGTTCCTACAAAACAAGTTAAAACCATAGAGAACTCGGAGAAAATAAATGGCAGACATAGACAAAGCCCTACCAAACGTAGAGACTGAAATTAAAGTACCTGGCGAAGAAGAAATCGCAGTTGCTGAACAACAAACTATTGACGAACAAGTTGGTCCTGAAGACGTACAAATAACTCAAGAAGAAGACGGTGGAGCTACAATTAGTTTTGATCCAGAAGCAGTTAATCAACCTGGAACTAATTCACATTTTGATAACTTAGCAGAACTTTTACCCGAAGATGTTTTAGGTAAACTAGGTTCTGATCTTGCAGCAAATTATGAACAATATAAATCTTCTAGAAAAGATTGGGAAGATACATACACAAAAGGTTTAGATCTTTTAGGATTTAAATATGAAAATCCAACACAACCATTTCAAGGTGCAAGTGGTGCAACACACCCAGTATTAGCAGAAGCAGTTACACAGTTTCAAGCACAAGCTTACAAAGAATTATTACCTGCATCAGGTCCTGTGCATACAAGAATAGTAGGACTTGCTGACAGAGCAAGAGAAGAGCAATCTCAACGTGTTAAAGAATTCATGAACTATCAGCTCATGGACGTGATGAAGGAGTATGAACCCGAGTTCGATCAAATGCTTTTTTATCTCCCTCTTAGTGGCTCTGCTTTTAAGAAAGTTTATTACGATGAACTTCTTGGCAGAGCCGTCTCAAAATTTGTTCCGGCTGACGACTTGGTAGTTCCATACACTGCAACTTCTTTAGAGGATGCAGAGTCTGTTATTCATGTNATTAAAATGTCAGAGAATGAATTAAGAAAAAAACAAGTNTCAGGTTTNTATAGAGATATAGAATTAACNCCTGGTTATAATCAAGAAACAGAAGTAGAGAAAAAAGAAAGAGAGTTAGAAGGTGTTAAAAAAACTAGAGATGAAAATATTTTTACAATATTAGAAATACATCAAGATTTAGATATAGAAGGATTTGAGGATAAAGACTCAGATGGAGAGCCAACAGGAATTAAACTTCCATACATTGTAACTCTTGAAATGGGTAGCAGAGAAATATTATCAATTAGAAGAAACTATCAACCTGAAGATTCACAAAAACTTAAAATAGATTATTTTGTACATTTTAAATTTTTACCTGGAATGGGTTTTTATGGTTTCGGATTAATTCATATGATNGGTGGTTTATCTAGAACTGCAACCACTGCTTTACGTCAATTATTAGACGCAGGAACTTTAAGTAACTTACCGGCAGGATTTAAACAAAGAGGAATCCGTGTCAGAGATGAAGCTCAAGCTATACAGCCCGGCGAATTTAGAGATGTCGATGCACCTGGTGGAAGTATCAGAGATGCATTTATGCCTTTACCATTTAAAGAACCATCAACAACTTTATTACAATTGATGGGTATAGTGGTTCAGGCAGGACAGCGATTTGCCGCCATAGCTGACATGCAGGTTGGTGACGGCAACCAACAGGCAGCTGTTGGAACAACCATAGCCCTCTTAGAGCGTGGCTCCAGGGTCATGTCAGCCATACATAAAAGATTGTATGTGGC
>FUFK010037465.1_pt1 | contig 24628 bp, 6 predicted proteins | sample 1021851 | NCBI WGS metagenome assembly FUFK01 (sample SAMEA51879418, study PRJEB19060) | metagenome | reverse complement strand
CACCTACAGGTATCTTCCAAGGTGATACAAATGCTAAATTATTAGTTCACTTTGATGGATCTAACGGTCAAACATATACAGAAGATTGGTCTGGATTTGTCACTCCTGCTATTGGAGATGAATTTAATAATGATTCTATATTAGCAACATCTCGTACAACTGGTGCACCAGCTGGATTCGTTGGTAGAACACACAGATACTTGAACGCTGCAGATCATATTCTAATAAACAAAGAACTTATAAAAGCAGAAACACTTTATATTATGAAGCAGGTATTCCCTGCACATACTGTTAAAGGTGGAGATGGTGTTCAATTAGCAAGACTTGAAACACTTATACAAGCATTAGTAGATGATCTTCGTAATGGTAGTAATAGTCATATTTGGAATACAGCAGCATCTTTTGTTAACAGAACAACAAATCCAGTTTCTATACAAACTGGAACTATAGAAGGTGATGTTCCACAAGAGATATATGCAACTGAAATTGTAGAGAAAATATCTAAGTTTGTTATTAATAACGTTCCTTGGGATATTCAAGATACAAGTCATTCATTTACACAGATATATGATGGAACTCTAAAAGATTCTGATTACCCATCTGCTGTTAACTTTACTCCTACAGGTGCAACATATAATCCTGCTACTGGTGATATGGTTCTTACTAGCAACAATCATGGATTACTTTCACCTCGTGAAATAACTGCAAGTAATGCAACATACACTGCTACCACTGGTGTTTTAGGAATTACATCTAATGGTCATAATCTTCAGACTGGTGATAGAATTAAGTTGAAACCAAACTCTATTACCATGACATGTACATCAGATGGTAATACAGTATCACAATCTTATCCTCGTCCTGATGATCCAGCTGCACAGGGTTGGATGGAAGTCACCAGAGTTGATGCTAATAACTTTAGCATCAATGTTGGTAAATCACCAACTGTAAATTACACAGTTCTTGATGCTACTTACAATGGTCAGACTGGATTCATGACTATGGATATTGGTGATAATGATTTAAGAACTGCTTGGAAATACACCCCAGAAGGAGCTGCTTATAATCCATCAACAGGAGCAATGACAATTACTATTGCTAATCATGGATTCTATGTTGGTGATAGAGTAATGTTTGATCCATATTCATTAGTCTTTACTTGTGCACAAGATAGTAATGCTACAGATCACCCATATCCTAGACTTACAGATCCTTACTACAACAAGTGGTTAGCAATAAGCAATGTCACTACAAATACATTTGATGTAAACGTAGGTGTTTCAAGTAATACTACAACTCATACATTCCAGTATGCACTACCTAACTCTATGGTTCGTTCTGGAGAAACACTCAGACTTTCCAAAGATGCAGTATCATTTACATGTTCACAAGATAACTTTAAAACTATACACTCTTATCCAAGAACTGATGATCCTGGATATAATACATCACTTCCAATCTGGACTAACGGTACAACTTTAACTGCAACAAATGCAATTTATGACGCAACAACAGGTGATATGATCATCACCATTGCTAATCATGGATTGACAACAGATGATGAGATTAGAATTGAATTAAATTCTCTAACATTTGCATGCACTAAAGATGGTAATAAGACTACTCACTCTTATCCTAGAGCGACTGATCCTGCTGCACAAAGATGGTTAAGAATTGAAGAAAAAACAGATAATACAATAAAAGTTAATGTAGGTATTGGTGCTGTTGCAGATCAATATGTTCATACATTTGTATCTGCTCTTGAGCATAGTATTGTTAAGAGAAACAATACAATCACAGTTAATATTGGTAAATCACCAACAGTTGCTTATATACCTACTGGACAAGGATCATATAATGCTACCACAGGTGCACTTGTGTTAACTATTGGAAATCATAGTCTTCCAGCTCCAACAACTCATACAGTCACAAATGCAGTTTATGTGCCTTCAACAGGTATCATGACATTGACTATTGCAGGTCATAACTTCTCTAATGGTGAGAAAGTTAAGATTGCAGATAACTCATTAAGATTTACTTGTGCACAAGATGGTAATGCTTCAAACCATGACTACCCAAGATCTACTGACGCTGTAAGTAATAAGTGGATTCCTATTTTCAACGTCACAACAGACACATTTGATGTACAGGTTTTAGATAATATTCCTTCTACTAACGTCACTGCTCATACATTTGTAAGTGCAACATCTGGTGGTGTAAGTAAAGCAAACTCAACTATTAAGTTAGCACCTAATTCTCTAGTCTTTACATGTACACAAGATAGTAATGCTACAGAACATTTATATCCTAGATCTGAACAAGATAGACATACTGCTACAACTGGTACATCTTACAATCCTGTAACTGGCATAATGACAGTCACAACTGCTGCTGCTCATGGATTTAGAGTAGGAACTCCAATTATGTTCCAAGATCTATCTCTCACATTTACATGTAATGAAGATGATAATGCTACACTTCACCCATATCCAAGATCTACAGATTATGCAAGTAATAGATGGTTATTTGTAGAAACTATTCCAACTACAACCACATTTACAGTTCAAGTACTTGATAAGATTCCTTCTACAAATACAACAACTCACACATTTGTATCTGCTACTAAGGGTGGAATTATAGAAGGTGATCCTGCAGTCGCTGAGGCAATTCCTATTGATGCTGTTACAAGTAATTCTGTCACTATAAATGTCCTTAATGGATACACACCTTCCAACACAACAACTCATACATTATCTGGAGTTGTAAGTCATCAGTACACACCTAATGGTGCAACTTATGATGCAACAACTGGTGTCATGGAATTGACATTTCCAACCACTAACTTTACTCCAACTAACGCTACTTACAATCCTACTACAGGTGATATGGTATTGACTATTGGATCACATACTTTAAAAGTTGGTGATACAGTCAGAATTCAACCTAACTCAATTACATTTACATGCACATTAGATGGTAATACTGCTCAGAAGACATATCCAAGAGCAAGTAGTAATGACTATGCGTATAATTATGATCTAACAGTCACTGATGAAACTGCAACTACAATTACAGTCAATGTAAATGGAGACGGAACTCCAATATCAGATCTATCTGCTCATACATTTGTTTCTGCATCGACTAATGCTGTACAGCATGGACATCAAATTAAAGAGTACGAAAGAATTAAATTGGCAGATGGTGCAGTGACATTTAGTTGCTCAATGGATGGTAATAGTTCTAATAAAGCATATCCTCGTTCTACTGATCCTATCAGTGGTAAGTGGATGGAAGTATTCAATGTTGATTATAACAAACTAAGTATCAACGTTGGTAAATCTCCATTAAGAAAGTTCACACCTACACATGCTGATTATAATCCTACAACTGGATTCATGACACTTACAATAGGTCGTCATAATTTAAGAAGAGGAACTGCAGTTAAGATTGCTACAAACTCAATAACATTCAGATGTGCTCAAGATGATTATGCTACAGACCATTCATATCCTAGAACTACTGATCCTAACTATAATACTGCAGTCACAATCACTGATGTCACTGATGACACAATTACTGTTCAGACTTTAGCAAGCACACCTTCTACAAATACATCTAATCATATATTTGTTTCTGCTACTGCTGACGCAATTACAACAGGTGGTAATTACTCACATACATTTGTATCTGCATCAAGTAATGGAGTTCAAAGAGCACTTGTTCAAACTGGTGGTAATTATACACATAAGTTTGTATCTGGACTTGCTAATGGTGTATCCACAGGTGGTAATTACACACATACGTTCGTCTCTGCTACAAGCAATGGAATCGACGTTGCAGGAGATTCTGTAATTATCTCAGACAACTCATTATCATTCACATGTACTAAAGATAATAATACTACAACTCACACTTATCCAAGATCTACTGACCCTGCATCTGCACAAGTTCTACCACTAACAGCACATGATACAAATACATTTACAATAAATGTTGGAGTATCAGATGCTGAAGATCAGTATGCACATACATTTACTGCAGCAGATGCAAATGCTGTCACTAAAGTATTCTACTCATTATCAGATTGTTCTGATGTTATTACAACTCAAAATAACTTAATCACAATATTAACTGACTCATTAACTAATGCCATAGCAGCATCTCCAACAGATCACCTTGCTACAGTCACTTCAGTAAGTCCTGCTGCTGAATTTATTGGTGGTAGAGTTAATGGATTCAAAGAAACACCATTCCCAGTATCATATCATGATGGTGCAAATGATATTATATACACAAATCAGATTGATGTAGATGGTCAGTATAGATTTAGAGATGCTGCATATCTAATTCGTCAAAATGCTAGTGTTATTGTTGACAAGACAGCATATGATATGCTACAACGTTATCCTGATCTTGCATTAGATTTACCAGGAAATAATAATGGTTTATCTACTGAAGGAACATTACGTCGCAAGACTGATTTACAAGCACTTGTTTCAGCAATCGCAGATGATATTGAGAACGGTGGTAATGCACAAACTGTAGAGGCAGCAGGATTCTATCTTGGAAATAATAATGAAGTAAGACGTATCCGTTTACAAGTTATTCAAACAATTTATTCACATGATCGTCTTGCAGTTTACATTAAAGAAGCAATTACAGGAGATTTAACCTATGACAACACAGATGATATTATTACAGGCGATTGGGATACTGTCGGTAATAATGTTTCTACTTATTTTGATGGTGTTAAGACTGAGGTTGACAATCTTATCACGACGATCAATAACATGATTGCACCTACCAATAACGATTTCGCTATTGGTGGAGATAGATTATACTTTAACAGACAATACATTGCTGAAGAAGCAACTGGTCTTACAACAGATGAATTTAATTATACATTAAACACTATTCAGTATCAAGCATTTTCATATCCTGGTACTGGTAATACTGAAGTTGTACGTCAAAATAATTTAGTTGATATTATTCAGGGAATGATATCTGACTTACAAACTGGTGGTACTAATAGTACTATACAGGCTATGGAAACTTTCATAGATGCTAATAAACAAATAATAGATGTAGAAGAAGAATTAGGAGCATTTATATTCTCTATAGAACAGATTGGAGTAATAGGTGAATTTGCATTGAATAATAGATTATATGATTTCAATAGTGGATTTACTCTACCTGATTATGCTGCACTAAAAACTGATGAGACTGCATATAGAGATACAGAATCACCAACCAATATTGCTACTGTAATTACTAGATTTAAAGAATTGGTTCAAATAGCAGTTGACTTCTTAGGACCTGCTAAACTTACAGGTAGAAGTGCTGCTAAACATATTCTCTTTAACTACAACTACTATAAAGAAGAGATTACAAACCAAGTAAATGCACAGTTTGGTTCAGGTTCATGGGTATATGATGACTTTATTACAAATATTACAGATGATTTAGTACATGATATCATTGCAACTGATCTTACAGATAAGTCAACTGCGTACGAGATAACACTCACAAGTGTTATAGGTAATTTCACAGTTGGTGAAGTAGTTCATTCAAGTAATGGTGCATATGCAGAAGTATTAGAATGGGATGAAGATACAACTTTCTTAGTTGTAGGACCTTTTGTTGGAACAACATGGGCAAATGGTAATACTCTTGTTGGTAGAACAAGTAAAGTAGTTGCTGTAGTTAATGCAGTTGGTTCTGGATATGATTGGTATAACAAACCAACAAACGTACAAACTATTGCACATGCTAGAACTTTAACATCTAATATTACTGGTCAGGTTGCAGGTGTAAACTTATTCAGTAATCCAGAAGCAATAGCAACTGATTGGACTACAACAGAAGCAACTGTTCAAAACAATGTAATTGCTGCTCCTGATCTTACAATCACATCTGAGAAAATTGTACCAAGCACTAATAATGCACTTCATACACTTAATAGAGATTTCAACCTTAATGCGTTTGATACATTTGATGATGGTTCAATTAAGTTTGACGCAACTAATCAGAGATTTGACGAAGGTGCTGTCACATTAACTGCATCTCAGACATTTACATTCTCAGCATTTATTAAGGCAGGTGGATATACATCAGTTCGTTTCCAAATGTCACTTGATGAGGGAACATCTGCTGTACAAAGAATCTTCTTTGATCTTAACTTGACCACAGGAACTATTGGTTCTGTATTTACACCTCAAGGTGGTATGGTTAATGAGGCAGCTGGTGTAGTTCCTCTTGGTAATGGTTGGTATAGAGCATTTATTACAACTACATTCTCCTTTGGTTTCTCAACCTTACAGAATAAGATTATTATCAATAATGCTAGTGGTGCTCAGTCATACGCAGGTAATGGTACAGACGGTATTTACGTTTGGGGTGTTAAACTTACTAAGGGTGCACTTGATCCATATCTTTCTGGAGATGGTACATTATTCTTCTCTGACGATGAGTATAACATCAAACAATATGCATTGAATGCACTTCAAACATATATGCAGCAAGCACTTGATAATACTTTAACTTCACCTTCTCCAAACGCAGGATTCTATTCATTCTATGATTCAACTGAAGCTGCGAATTATAATGTGAAGTCAATGAGTAGAATTATAAGATCTAACATTGATATTATTAGAAATCAGATTAAGACTGGCACATACTATACTCAGATTACATCTCAGAATGGTATTACAGTTCCTACTAAGACATATGGTGTAAGAAGTCTTCCTGTTGGTTTAGGTGGTGGAATAAACAATGCTGATTATGCATATGGTTTATTGAGTAATGTGTATGGTGAAATTGAATCTATATCAGAAAACTCAGGTAAAGTTGTTCAGGTATATCAAAGATTTAGAATTGACGGTGATATAACAGATGGTCCTTATACTATGAATGAGACTGTACAGAAACAAGGTAATGCTTCTGTCACTGGTGTTGTTTACGGATTCTTCGAGGATGAAAACTATAAGTATCTTGATGTTAAGGTAACTGCAGGTCCTTGGGCAATTACTGATAATGTTGTTGGTGCAAATAACTCTACAACTGCTCAGATAAGTGCAATCGAAAATCGCATACATGTTATTGATTTACTAGGTACATTTACCGATAATATACCGTTCAAAGGTTATACATCTGGAAATACTGCACAACCTGCAGGATCATTCTTGAAGAATGAAGCTGCCGTGACAGATAATACTGGTGGTACGTTGACTGTTGATACTGCAACACTAACAGGATCGTTTGAAGTTAACTCTGTTGTTTATCCTGAGAGTTCTAGAGAATTCCTTGATGTTATTAAGTATGATGGTTTAGAACTTAAGGTTGGTGCTAAGATCGCATCTACTGGAAATATAAGATTTGGTATTAGTATTATATCCAACCTTGCAACATTTACAGTCGGAAATAGACTTTATAAGATTGTATCTGGTGTTCAAGATTTGAATACTTATGCAATAATTACTGGTGTAGATATTGCAAATAATTATATCTACGCACAAGAGTTCCAAGGAACATTAACTAACGGTGATGCTATTGGTGATTATGGTGTACAAAGTTTCCCACAAGGTTATGCAACTATAACAACTAAGGTGGTAACTGCAGGGCAAGCAACAGCAACAGTTCAAGATATTAAGACTGTTGGTACTCTTAAGAGAGCATACTTAAGTGATGTTGTAGGAACATTTGATGTTAATGATGCTATCAAGAGTATTGATAATTATAAGGCAGCAGTTTCTGCTAAGGGTGATCTTAAGGCACGTGTTAAGAGATCATTCAAAGGATTTGATGGTGTACAAACAACCTTTAATCTATCTCAGAATAATGGTACAAGTTATCTACCAGATCCTGCAGGACATCTACTAATATTCATTAATGGTATTCTACAACCACCAGGTGCTACAAACGCATACACTGCGTTCTCTAACCAGATTCAGTTTACTGAGGCACCTGATTTAGGAGCATCATTTACAGGATTCTATGTTGGTAAACTTAGACAGTTAGATGATATATCATTCGAGTTTGATTCATTACGTCAGTCATTCAACTTGAAACGTAATGATGTATTCTACTCATTGACATTGACTGATGGTGTACAATCATCATCAATTAGACCTGAGAACAATATCATCTGTTCATTGAATGGTGTTATACAGGAACCTGGCATTGGATTTGAGATTGTTGGTTCAAGAATCATCTTCTCAGAGATACCTCGTGTAGGATCTACATTTGTTGCGTTCTCATACGTTGGTTCTGAAGCAGACGTAGACGCTGCTGAGATTGTACCTCCTGTAGAACCTGGTGATAATATCAGAATACAGGGTGAGACTGAAGACAGAACAGTTGCTGTTATTGAATCTTCTAACTCACTAATCACATTTGATTATCTTGGATCTGTATTTGGTCAAGATGCGACCGCAACNGCTGCATTAACAACTGGATTCATTGATAATGTTCAAGTCACTGGTGGTGGTTCTGGATATACTTCTAGACCTACAGTTCGTGTTGACTCTATCTCTGGTTTTGAAGGTAATATTAGAGCATTGGTTGGTGTTGGTGGAGTGACAATGAGTAATCAAGGTTCTGGATACCAAAATCCTGATATCGCAGTGGAAACTGTTGTTCCAGATGACTGGACTGCACCAGATTTAAGTCAATATGGTGAAGAAGTAGTAGACCCTGAGATAATCACATAAATAACTAATAGCAAAAATCTTAGAGGAAGATGGCAAAACAAGCACTAGGTCTTGGTACAGTAGCAAATGATAACACAGGGGATACCCTGAGAGCTGGTGGTGACAAGATAAACGATAACTTTGATGAAATTTACTCTGCATTGGGTAATGGTTCAACTCTTACAGTTAGTGTCACAAACCCTGCTGCAGGACAAGTTTTACGTTATAATGGTTCTACATTCCTTCCTTCGGATTATACAAACCTTACAGCTGCCCTAGATGTCAATGGAAACTCTATCATCTCCTCGTCTAATGGAAATATTAACATCGCTCCCAACGGAACTGGTGATTTTACTTTGGGTGTTGGTTCCATTACTAGCACTTTCTCTGGCACTGATGGATCTATTAACTTTCCGACGACAGTAAAATATAAAAACGAATATGCCTCTCTTGCTGCTGCTCCTGCTGCAGCATCATATGGAGGATATTTTTTCACAGTAGATGGTGACGATAATCCATACGTAAACATTAATATAACTGCAGGTGGTGTAGGAGATACAAGAGCAAAACTTTTAACAGAATATTCGAGTATAGATGCTCTTGCAAACGTTGATGTCACAACCACTGCACCAAACTTAAACCAAACTCTAAAATGGAATGGAACTAACTGGGTTCCTGCTGATGATAACGCAGGTGTTAGTTCTGTTAACTTATTTCAAACATTCACAGGTGATTCAGGTAGCACAACCGCAAACTCTGCTACCGATACATTAACCATTGCAGGTGGTACAAATATTACCACTGCAGTCGTAGGAGATACACTTACAGTCAACTTCTCTGGTACTTTAACTACCACACTAGCTGCTTTGACTGATACTAACACTTCAGGAATTACCCAAGGTGATTCGTTATTCTATAACGGAACTTCATGGGTAGTCACAAGAAGTCCTATTATTTGGTATGAAATAGGTGCACCTGTAGAAGATGCAAGTACTGATTTCTTAATATCTGGACCAGGACTTGATGGTGAAGTTCGCGACCCAACTCTATATGTACATAGAGGTTTTACTTATGCATTTGATAATAGTGTTGAAGGTGGTGGACACCCATTTAGAATTCAGTCATCTCAAGGATTGACTGGAACTCCATACACTGCAGGTCAATCTGGTAGTGGAACTACTGTATTATATTGGACTGTTCCTTTCGACGCTCCTGCAACGCTGTATTATCAGTGTACCCTCCATGCTGCGATGCAAGGAACTATTAACGTTGTACAATAATGCCAAGAACTGTTCCTGGTACTGGTGCCGACATTGAACCTATTTTTGACGAGGTATTTGGTGTACGTGCGGTAAGAGTTGTAAATGGTGGATCTGGATATACACAGGCAGACCCACCACGACTCACTGTGACTGGTTGTGGAACTCCAACACGAGAAGCAATACTATATCCAATAATAGATGAAGACTCAGGACAGATTATTCATGTTCGTGTTCTTGACAGAGGTTTGGGATATGATCCTTTAAGATTACAAATTATTCCTGAACAAGAGACTCCTAATGTTGTAAATTCTTTTAATTTTACAAGAATATTTCAGTCTCATCCAAATAGTTCTACCACTGCAGTTTTTGGTACTACAGGAACTCCTGCTAGATTAACAGATAGACTGACCATAGTATCAGACAATCATCCTAAGCCATCACAAGTTTATGCCAATGAAAGGCAACCTGGCGGTTCAGGAGATATTGTAGATAGAAATTTCAATCAAACCTTTATTTTTAGAGGCGGTAAAGATGTTCCAAATCCTGGTACTAGAGAGTTTCAAAAAAATAAAGCACTAGGTATATTAGCAAATGGTGGTCTTTTACATACACCAGAATGGGGACAAGCAGGTGGTGCACCTATAAACTTTGGTATTGATACAGTTAAGTATGATTATGTAAAAAATACCAGTGCAAATGATACTATATTAGATAACAACGTTCATTATTATCAGTCAAGTAAAACTGTAGATGAGTTTGATGATGCTAATGGTGTATTTGAGTGGGGTAATCAAGAATTATTCACATGGAAAGTTAAGGTAGAATTTGATAATGTGATGTTCAATGTCACTAATGTAGATGAAACATTAGGACAAGTAGAAGTTGGTAGAATTGTTGATGAAGTTAGTGGCACAGGTAGAGGTATAATTTCAAAGATAGTTAAAAATGATCAGAATGTTGTAACTAGGATATATCTAAGAAGTCTTACAGGTGATGCATTTTCACAAGACGATCTATGTCTAGGATCAAATGGATTCTCATTTAAAATAAATGGTGCACCTATAACATTCCCAAATGGTATTTTCTATATTGATTTTGGTGCAGAGGCACATGAGTTTGGTGCGTTTACACCAGGTGTATATTACTTCGCTCCAGAAAATATTAAAGTACAAAAGAATTATGTAATTATATGGGATCAGTCTGATATGTCGAATCAGCATGATCATGGTTCTGGTGCACATCCCATGAGATTCTCTACGACTGCAGATGGCACATTGAATGGTGGTACTTTATATTACAATAGCACAGGTTCTTCTAGTGCGTACGCTGCAGATTATGAAAATTCATTCCAACCGATATTCATAATGAATGCGGATGAGACTAACAAAATATATTATTATTGTGCTAATCACAGATATATGTCTGGATATGCAGGTGATGAAGGTTATATGATTCTTGATACCTCTGCTGAGGAAGAAGATGAAGTAAATATGAACAACTATTATGTCGAGGGTTTCTTTGGAACTGCTGCTGCAGGAACATTAGATTACTCAAGATATGCAAATGGACATTCTAGAATCTTAGGTATGTCATTTGATGGTTATCCTATCTACGGACCTTATGGAAAGATTGGTAATACTATTGCAAGAGAAAAATCAGGTTATAGACTTAGAACTGTTCCAGAATTACAAGGTGCTAGACCATTAGTCACTACAGCTGGTAGTGTCACATATAATGTGACAATGTCTAATAATAAATTTTTATTTGACGGAGCATCTGCTACATTTTTAACTTTAGATAGAGGAAAAACATATATCTTTAATCAATTAGATTCTTCAAATACTCCATCCAATCATATTTTTATATCTACCACAGATGATGGATGGCATGCAGGTTTAGTTGGAGATACAAATTATCTTTATACTGGTCAAGGTGTAGAGTATTGGATTGATGGTGTACAGAGACCATATCAAACTTGGGTAAGTTTATTTAATGGTGCTACAACACAAAGAGAACTTCGTTTTACAGTTCCTGTAGATGCACCAGGTATTTTATATCTCTTTGCTTATGTTCAAGCAGGAGCAGGATTAAGATTAGTTAATAGAGGTTATAAATTAGGAGATCTTGTTAATGATTATATCTTCGACCAGTCTGATGCATGGTCAAGCACATCAAGTTATGTTCAATATAACACTGTAAGAAACGCAGGATATATCTACGAAGCAACTACATCAATAAGTTCGGGTGGTAGTGCACCTACACATACAAGTGGTACTGTAAGTAATTGGAAATATCTAGCAGTTGTAGGAACTTTAGATGAATACAATGGTAGATTTTCTACAACACCAGAATATCCTAATGGAACTTATGCATATTATATGACTGAGGATTCTACAGGTGCTCCTCAGTATCCATATGCTATAGGTCCAAAATATTATGGTGCACCCATATTTGAAGGTGATTCACTTCCTCCATTAGCAATTGATTTTCCAGAAGGAGCTGAAGGTGATGTTATCTTAAGTACAACTAATCCTGGTCAAATTGATTATATCAAGATGACAAAATTTGGAGATAATTATTTCGGTCCTGCAAAAGCAAGAATACTAGGTGGTCAAGGAACTGGTGCTACAGGTAGTCCTATAGTTCAAACAGTCACAGGTTTATCACTACTAAATGCAGGTAGAAACTATGCTACTCCCCCAACACTTATCTTTGAAGGTGGTGGTGGACAAGGTGCACAGGGTGCTGCTGAAATAGACATCTTAGGAAAAGTCACAAATATCAATATTGTAAATCCAGGTGAGTTTTATCAAGAACCTCCTTATATTCTTATCACTGGTGGTGGAGGTATCGGTGCAAAGGCAGAAGCAACGATTGATCAAGGTGTTATTACAGATATTACTATTACCGAAACAGGCACAGGATACACTTCAGCTCCTAATGTTATCTTTACAAAATTAGTACAATTAAAACGTAAGACAAGAGCAAGACAGGCATTTAACTCAACTGCAATCTATCTAACTGGATTAGTCAAGAGTGTCACTGCTGATGATGGAAACATATATGTTGACTCTACTGATGCATATCCTGGTTCTGGATCTATTATTCTTAATAGAGAGACAATAAGTTATACTTCTAAATCTGCAGGTAGATTTACTGGTCTAACTCGTGGTGTAAACTTTAATTATGATCAGAGAGTTATATTAGATGCAGGACAAAATGATTCTGATGGTATATCAACTTACAAATTTAATGTAGGTGATAGAGTTATTAGAAAGGTTGAAAACCAAAATAATAAAGTTGCTAAGGTATATGACTGGGATCCTGGTACAAGAGAATTACTCGTAACATTTGAAGTTGATGAACTAGCATTTATTGATGGTGGTAGAGCAGCGACTGAGGATGCTATTGTACAATTTGATGGTGGTGTTGCAGATAGTTCTGCTGCAGGAGTATTACCACATGTAATTCTTCAAACACCAGGTTCGTCTATTAATCTATTGACTGAACCTTTATCTGTATTAGCAGACAGATCTTTTGAAGATATTATACCAACTGGTGCACCTGACGGTATTCCAGATTTGAGTAATGCCAATACCACATATGCAAATCAAATTGCACTTGATGGTGGTATATACAATTCACTTTATGGTATTGAAGAAACACAGGGTGGTACTAACACAACTCTATTCCAAGTTGGTGATAACATTAAGGATGGTACAATACCATTTAAGTTTGCAACAATCACTGCAGCAGGTGGATTATCAGAAGGTGTTGAGCACACTGCATTGATCAATATAACATTAGATCAAACAACTGGTAATGGTCAGAACTTCTCTACTAACGAGATAGTTAGTGGTTCTGTATCTGGTGTACAAGCAACTGTTGTTTCTTGGATACCTTCAACAGGTGTATTAACAGTTAAAGATGTTATACCTTTCAATACTAATAATATAAATGTTGGTATTGCGGGTTATCTTTATGAGTTTTCACAAAATAGTACTATCGTAGACTTTGTGATTACAAATCCTGGTACTAACTATACTGCAGTTCCTACTGTAGCAATAGAAAACACAGGTGATATACAAGCAACTGGTACGGTAGTCATGACTGCTGCAGGAGACCAAGTTGCGTCAATTACTATAAACAATGGTGGATATGGTATTCCACAAACTGTAGATGGAACATATGCCTTACATCCTACAGTCACATTCACCAATAATGCCAGTGATACTACTGGTGCTAACGCTTCTGCACAGGCAGTTTTAGGTGGAGAACTCATCAATGGAAATGGCGGTGCATCTTATAGAATTAAGAGTATCGAATATTCTACAATAGTTCGATCAAAATAGGCATAAATAAACAGGAGGACAAATAGTCACTAGAAAATGGCAGCTCTATTAACAGACCAATTTAGAATTTTTTCAGCACAAAAGTTCATAAAGGCACTTGAAGGTCCTAATGCAACTGAAAGTGATACAGTTGCAGGTGCAACAAGAGACAGGTTATATCTTTTCATTGGTAGACCACAAAGTTGGGATAATGAAAATTCACCGCCACAGGCAGTGGATTCATTCTCTGAATTTTCTGGTTCTTATGATGACATGGTATCTCTCAAAAGAGTGCTGGCTTCAGATACCGTGCAGGTGGTACGTAGAATTGACTGGGTTTCCCCAGAACAAACTACTGGTGGATTAGGTTTTACCTATGACATGTATCGTCATGATTACTCTCCGAGTAAAACTGCTGCTTCTGGTGCTACTAAATTATATGATTCAGACTTTTATGTCGTGAACTCTCAATATCAAGTTTACAAATGTATCTACAATGGAACTTCTCCGTCCGATCCAAATGGTAAGCCTAGCACTGTCGAGCCTACTGGTACTAGCACTAGCATCATTACTACTGGCGATGGGTATCGTTGGAAGTACATGTACACTATTCCAGTTGCAAGCGTTCTTAAGTTTTTCTCAAACGACTACATGCCAGTATTCACCAACGCTGCTGTTCAAACCAATGCAGTCGCAGGTGAAGTCGATACTGTTGTTATTAACGCAGCTGGGTCTGGTTACAACAATGGTACCTATGATAACGTAGCGATCAACGGTGATGGAACTGGTGGTCGTGTTTCAATCGTTATTGATGGTGGTAAAATTATTTCTGCCACAGTGACATCTGGTGGTACTGGATATACATTCGGTAAAATCAGTGTAGACAACATAACTGGTATTGGTACTGGTACTGGTGGACAAGTCGATGTTATCATCCCACCACCTGGCGGACATGGTAAGGACTCAGTTGTAGAACTTGGTGCATTCCGAGTTATGATCAACGCTAAACTCTCATATGATGAGGGTGCAGGAGACTTCCCAGTTGATAACGACTATAGAAGAATTGGTTTAATAACCAACCCTCTTAAATTTGGTACTGCAGAACTTCTTTCTGACTTGACTGTTTCTGCAACAAAAGCAGTTATCTTTTCACCAACATTCCAAGGTAATTACGTTCCTGACGAAATTATCACGCAAACAAGAGTTGTTGGTGGTACAAACGTAACTGCAAGAGCAAGAGTAATCTCATGGAATGCTACAACTAAAGTTCTAAAATATTATCAGAACGCAGTTGATGGTATCTTCCCAGAAGTTACTGGTACACAAAATGAATTTGATGGTTCAAACGTTGTGAGTGGTGCAACATCAGGTGCGGCTGGTGCTCCAGACGTAAACTTCCCTGCTGTTCCTAACTCATCTGCAAGGACTATCAACAACACAGAGTATGACTTAGGTATGAAATTTAACAATGGATATGCTAAACCTGAAATCGAGTCAAATAGCGGTGACGTTGTTTACATAGATAATAGGAGATCCATCAGTCGTGCAAACGACCAAGTAGAAGATATTAAAATCGTAATCGAGTTCTAATGGCACAAAATACTAATTTAAACGTAACACCGTATTACGACGACTTTGATAAAACGAAGAACTTTTATCGAGTACTGTTTCGTCCTGGTTTCCCAATACAGGCAAGAGAACTTACTTCGATGCAAAGTATCTTGCAGAATCAGATCGAGAATGTTGGTGCACATCTATTCAAAGATGGTGCAATGGTTATACCAGGTCAAGTTGGTTATGACCTAAACGTTGACTGTATCTTGGTTCAAGAGTCTTTCTTGGGTGCTGACGTTGAATTGTATAGATCTCAACTTACAGATAAAATTATTACTGGTTTGACATCAGGAGTCAAAGCAAAAGTATTATACAGTATTTCTGACACCGAATCTACAAAAGGATATATTACACTTTACGTTAAATATATTGAATCAGGTGGTACAGGAAATACACAACAGACATTTTCTAACAATGAGCAGTTAATTACTGATACCGAAATAACTTTCGGAACTACTTTGATTGAAGTTGGATCACCATTTGCACAGTTATTACCTACAGGTGCATTACAGACAGGTTCTGTAGCATATGTTCAAGATGGTGTTTACTTTATTAGAGGTTTCTTTGTTGACGTACCATATCAATATATTCTATTAGATCAGTATGGAACCAACCCCTCCTATCGTATCGGACTTGACATTCAAGAATCTATCATCACCCCAGAGGATGACCTTAGCCTCAACGATAACGCAGCTGGAACATCTAACTATGCTGCTCCTGGTTCTCATAGATTTAGAATCACCACAAATCTAGTTAAAAAATTACTTACAGATGATGCTGATAAAGACTTCATTGAACTTTTACGTATCAATAATTCTAAAGTAGAACAGTTAGTAGATCGTAGTGCATATAGTGAATTAGAAAAAACAATGGCAACCAGAACCTTTGAGGAATCTGGTGATTATGTTGTAAAAGATTTTGATATTAATATTAGAGAAAACTTAGATGATACATTTAATAATGGTGTATATGCTATAGGTTCTACTACTGCTCAAGGTAATACTACTGCAGAAAATATGTATGCAGTTGAGTTTGGTCCTGGTACTGCATATGTAAAAGGATATAGAGTTTCTACTCTATCACCAACATATGTTGATCTTGAAAAACCAAGAGATACACAGTCTGCACAAAACGTAAATGTACCTTTTGAAGTTGGAAACTATGTACATGTAAACAACATATATGGATTCCCTAATGCAACAGGTTCTACAATTACAAATGCATATCAAACTGCACAGATAAGAGATACATTTACAAGTTCACCAGGTACAGGTGCAGGTAATATTATAGGATATGCTCGTATTCTTTCATGTGAATACTCTTCAAACCAAGATGGTACATTTGGTGATGCAGATGACGTTTATAAGACTGTACTATTTGATATCCAAATGTTCACTATCTTGGATATGGCAAGTTCAGTTAGTGTCACAGTAGGTTCTCAAGTTGTAGGTGCTTCATCTGGTGCAAGAGGTTATGTGACAGATACATTCTCCTCTTCTGATCATATTGACTTATATCAAGTAGAAGGAACATTCCAAGCAGGTGAGATGATCACTGTTGATGGATTAAACTTAGACACAGTTAATAATATACATTACTATAACTTCTCTGATGCAAGACAACTTGTNGCAAGAGATGAAAATACANNTGCNGTAGANTTTAGTGCTGATATTATTCTTGAAGATATTGCAGTAGTACAAGGTAGTACATTTACATATGATGCTACAGGTGGTTCAGAAAAAATTACTGGATTACAATCAAACTTCGCTTTAGATTTAAGACCTGGTGATAGATTATATTTCAATAATACACAATATGTTGATGTAGATAAGGTAGATCCTAACGCATTACCTACCACAGGTATATCGTCAATATTTAATTACACAGCATCTACAGGACAAACAGCTAAAGTAGATCCTACTGCTGCTCCTAGTGCAGGTACATATACTGCATTACTAAGATATCGTGCAAAACTATTTGATGTAGAAAATGCTGATCTTCTTAGTCCAATGCCTAAGAAATATGTTAAGTCAATTGCTGATGAGTCTATGACTGTCAGAAGAACATTTGATGCTCAAACAGTATCTTCTAACTCTATATCAATTACTCTTCCAGAGAATGAACAGTTTGATTCTATTACAAATGAAAATTATACCATAGTTGTATTAGCAGGATCAAATAGTTCTTATCCTGTAGGTGCTGAGATACCTCTTAACACATCATCATCTGGTACTATTGGTTATACAACATTTACATCATCTGAACAAACTACAATACAGGTTGAAAATCTAACTCAAATTACATCTGTAAAAGTCACTGCTACAATATCTAAAAATATTGCAACTAGAAAAACAAAAACTGAGAATCAGATGTTTGTTTTAAAGGTTAATAAAACTATACAGAACTTAGACAAACAAAATTATAATTTAGTTTATTCTAACCTATATGGTACACGTATTGAAGATAGAGATATATCTCTAGGAGTATCAGACTGTTATAGATTACATGCTGTATATGAATCATATGATGATGCCGATCCTGTTCTACCTTCTGTCACTATTGTAGAACCAACTTTCTTTGCTACTGGAACTATTGTCACAGGTGCAACTTCTAAAGCAAGAGCGAAAGTTATTGATTTTGCTTCTGGTAGTTTAAAATTATCATTAGTATATCTTGAGGGAACATTTGTTGCAGGTGAGACAATCAATGGTGTTAACAGTGCAGGTATTGCTATCAACGCAATTATTAATGACTCTGCAGGATCAATAGTTGCAGGATCAAAAGTTGTGACTGATAACTATTTCCTTGAGGTAAATCAAACTGGATTTATATATGATATTTCTAAGATTGTCAGGAAGAAAGGTGTTGCAGTTCCTCTTAGAAAATTAAAAGTAGTTATTGACTACTATACACACTCTGCAACTGGTGATTACTTTGGTGGTCAATCATATCTTTCTACAGATTATAGTGATATACCATTCTTTGAAGTTAAATTCATGGCAGATTATCTTGACTTTAGACCAGGTGTCAAGAACTTATATACAGGAACTGGAACTGTTTCATCTCCTGCATTTGTACAAGCATCCACATTTGACTTTAATTCAAGAGTATTCAATGTAGCAGGTACACCTACTGCCACAATCTTTGATGTTCCTAAGATCAACACAAGTATGCGTTGTGATTTTGACTGGTATCTACCAAGAACTGACAAGGCATTTATATCTCCTGATGGTGAATTCCAGATTGTTAAAGGTAAATCTGCTGAGGCACCATTAGAACCTGATGATTTAAAAGATGGTATGCTTTTAGCAGTCATTAATCATAAACCATATGGTTTTGATCCTGAAGCAGATGTTGCAATAGTTAGATCTGATAACAAACGCTATACCATGCGTGATATTGGTGGTATTGAACGTAGATTGGATCAGGTTGAATACTATACTTCGTTAAATTTACTAGAGACTGACACTTATAATACCAAAATTATAGACGCAGATGGCAAAGACCGTCTTAAAAATGGTTTTATTGTAGACGATTTTGCAGATCATAGTAAATCAGATACACAAAACGAAGATTTTAGTGCTGCATTAGACTTTAAACAAGGATATGCAAGAGCATCTCACTATACTACAAACATAGGTCTTGAGATTAATGATTCATTATCTACTAACTATCAACAAACTGGTCCTCTAATTACTCTACCATATACAGAGCAAAAAATTATTGACCAACCTTATGCTTCTAGAGTTGAGAATATCAACCCATTCAACGTATTTACTTACATTGGACGTATTGATTTAACNCCTGCATCTGATGACTGGTTAGATACACAAAGACTTCCTGTACAAGTAACACAGGTAGAAGGTGATTTCCAAGCTGTATCATCTGAACTTCGTGTTGATCAGAATGGTTTTGCTCCTATTCAATGGGGTGCATGGAGAGATCAGTGGACAACTGAAAGAGTTATTGCTTCTCAGGTCACTAGAAACTCACATTGGTTAGAAGAAGATATTGGTAGATCACCTAGACCTGATGTTTGGGGTGGTCGTGGTATGCGTCGTGTTAACAGGACAGATACTATTGAAGTCACAACTGGTCAAACAAGAACTGGTGTAAGATCAAGAGTTATACCTAGAATTGATCGTAGATCATTAGGTGATAGTATTATTTCAACCACTACAATTCCTTGGATACGTTCAAGAAACGTTAAGTTTGTAGTTGAAAGACTAAAACCAAGAACAAGAATGTATGCTTTCTTTGATGGAAGATCTATTGATGAGTATATCACTCCTAAGATTGTTGAACTTATTAAAGATCCATCAACAGATAATCGTACAAACTCAACACCATTTGTTATTGGTGAAACAGTTATAGGACAAACTTCTAAAGCAAGATTTAGAGTTGCATCTCCTAACTCTGTGTTCGCATATAATCCATACGATGATAGTGTATTACCTTCATCATATGCATCTACAACAGATATATTAAACATTGATTTAGCAGCAAGTGCTAACCAAGCAACTGGAGACTTTTTTGGTAATTTCCAAGTAGGAGAAGTTATTATTGGATCATCTGGTGCTAAAGCAGTCGTAAAAGATCGTAGATTAGTTTCAGACCGTTTTGGTAAATTAAGAGGATCATTCTTTATTCCTCCTACAAACGTACCTGGTAATCCAAGATGGAGAACTGGTACAAGAACACTGAGATTGACCACTGCTGATGATGATTCAAGACTAGCAGGAGCAGTAGATTCATCTGCTGAAGTGGAATACGAAGCAAAAGGAACTCTTAATAGAGTTCGTGAAAACGTTCTTGCTGTTAGAAATGCTGAGATTGTTCGTGATACAGTCACACAAGACAGAACAGTTCGTTCTACTAGAACAGAAACAAGACAGATTGGTTGGTATGACCCTCTTGCACAGTCATTCATTGTAGATGAAACTGGTGGTGTATTCATTACATCTGTAGATGTTTACTTCAACACTAAGGATACAAACATTCCTGTCTCAATGCAGATTAGAACTATGGAAAATGGATATCCTACTACAAGTATTCTACCATTCTCTGATGTGACCAAGGAACCTGCAGATATTCAAATATCTGAAACAGGTGCTGTTGCAACTAAGTTTACATTTAGAGCACCAGTTTACATCCCACAGTCAATAGAACACTGTTTTGTTCTTTTATCTGACTCTAACTCATATAAGATTTGGATATCAAGAATGGGTGAGATTGATATAACAGGAGACAGAACTATATCTGAGCAACCATATGCAGGTGTTCTATTCAAATCACAGAACGCATCTACATGGACTGCTGACCAGTATGAAGATCTTAAGTTTGCAATCTATAGAGCAGCATTTAATAATGGTGCAAGTAGTCAATTAGTTTTAAATAACATTTCACTTGCAGAAGGAAATGGTGGTAAACTTAGATTAAGAAGAGATCCTATTCAAACATTCGTACCAGAAATTGTATTGAATATGAACTCACAAGTTGCGACTACTCCATATACAATAGGTGCACGTATCTATCAAAAGACATCGTTAGCACAAGGTACAATCGCAGGTATTCTTGACACTACACAAGGTGTACAATTAACTATCAAAGATATTACAGGAACATTTGTACAGGGTACATCTACTACAAATGGTATTGTTTCATCCAAAACAACTGCAACAATAACACTTGCTTCCACATCTGGTTATGCAATCGGAGACGTACTTACAGGAGGCACATCTAATGCCACTGCTACTGTTACTTCTATCACAAATAGTACAACTCTCGTTGTAAATTATGCTTCTAAAGCATTCTCAAATGGTGAGACTGTCACAGGAGATGGTGCAGGTGGTGGTACTGCAAGTCAGCAAACAACAGTTCCTGGTTCAGGAACTAACTTTGTTCCTTTAGGAGACGCAGTATCAAGTGGTGCTATACAACCAGCTTTCCCTGATGCAACTCCAACTTATGCAACAACTCAGAGAAAGATAAAAATACATCATAGTAATCATGCTATGCATGATCCATTGAATAATGTTACTATCGAAGGTATAGAATCAGAAGTATCACCAACTTATTTGACTGCATCTATATCTGCTAGTGATACATCAGTCTCTGTTAATGATGCAACTGCTTTCCATAAAATTATTAATGGTGCAGCAATAAGTGCAAGTAATCCTGGTTATGCTAGAATTTACAATGCTTCTCAAGGTTTAGCAGCAACCTTTGCTGAAATTGTATCTTATAGTGCGATCAGTAATGATGGTAAAACAATCACTGTGCATGAAAGAGGATTAGATGGTACGACTGCAAGATCACATGCTGACGAGACAGTTATTGAATGTTATAATCTTGATGGTATTCCTTTAACAGAAATCAATAAGACACATACTGGTATTCAAAATCCTACTCTTGACAGTTATGAAATTACAACCAGTTCTATTGCTAGACTTGGTATTGTATCTGGTGGAATAAACGCAGTATCAACACAGAATATTCAATATGAGATATTAGTTCCTCAGATTGAAAGAATGCTACTTCCTAAGACTAATCTGACTGCAAGAATTAATACTATCAGTGGTACATCAATCAATGATGGTAATACAGTTAACGAAGCATCATTCTCTAATGATGGTATCTTTAGTGATATTATTTTAAGTGAAGATAATCCATTATTAGCACCTTCACTAATATGCTCAGGTATCAATGAATCATCTGAACTTAGTGGTGCTAAATCATTCAGAATGGATCTAACACTAACAAGTCAGGTAGCGACATTATCACCTGTTATTGATACTGACAGAATGTCAATTACATGTGTATCAAATAGAATCAACAATCCAACAAATGTTAACAGTGCTAAACTATCTGTTGGTGATGAACATGATGCTGTGTATATTACTCGTGTAGCAAATCTTGTAAACCCATCAGGATCTATCAAGATATACTTCAGTGGATACCGCCCAACAGGAAGTGAAATTAAGTTGCTATATAGAGTACGTCCAGTTGGATCTACAGATCCAATTGAAAAATTAGGTTATGAGTTCTTCCCTACTGACACTGCAAAAATACCTGCAACATCAGAAAGAGAATTATTCTTTGAATATGAATATGAGGTATCTGGACTAAGTTTTGACCAGTATCAAATTAAAGTTGTATTTGTATCACCTAATCAGGCATACTCACCTATCATAAAAGACTTTAGAGCAATCGCACTTGCAGTATGAGCCAAATCCCAGTCCAAGACGCAGAGAAATGGTTTAGAGATTCCAGAACTGGATCTCTTTCATGTGCGGATCAAGATACTTATAAAAAGTATATGGCAGCACGAAAGGCAGAAGAAGTTAAGAAACAAAAATTTGAAGCTTTACAAAATGATGTTTCTTTGCTAAAATCTGATATGAGTGAGATTAAATCCTTACTTAAAAAGTTAGCTAACAATTAATCATGACAGACAGTACAATGGAAAAGGTTTCTCAAGTTGAAATGATGCGTCAATTTAAGGAACGTTATGCAAAGTGTATTGAAGAAAACAAAGCACTTTCTGCTAAAATTCGAGAGAATGAAGCAACAGCATTAAAACTTCAAGGTGCTCTAGAAGCATTGGAGTATTACAATCCACCAGAAGTGGATGAAGTCCCTCCAACAGAAACTGAAACAGAAACTGAGGGAACATAAGTTCCCTTCTTTTTTGAGCATAAATAACTTGGAAGCATGTTATAGTTAAAGTCCTAATTAAAAATGGCAAATAGATTACAATTAAGAAGAGGGGGTGCTCAGGAATGGGCAAACGCAAACCCTACACTTGCTCAAGGTGAACTTGGTATTGAGCTAGATACAGGTCGATTTAAAATCGGTGATGGTGTATCTGCATGGAACACATTACGATATGAACGTCCAGTAGAATCAACATCAAACACTGCAAACACTCTTGTACAAAGAGACGCTGATGGTAATTTTGCTGCAGGTACAATAACTGCAACTATAATTGGTAATGCTTCAACTGCTGCTAGACTTGCTTCAACTCGTCAGATACAGTTATCTCAGGACGTAACTGCTACAGGAAACTTTGACGGATCTACAAACTTAAACTTACAAGCTTCATTAGAATTAATACCTACACTACCTCATTACGATGGTACAGCAAGTGCTAGTGGTACATACACGAAAGTCACAGTTGATTCTAAAGGTAGGATAACTAACGCTTCATTCCCTTCAACTCTTGCAGATTACAACTTAAACGGAACTGTTGAAGGATCTTCTGCTCAACCATACGACCTTGACTTGGTTGCAATAGCAGGACTTACTACTACTGGTATAATATCAAGAACCAGTGGTGGAAACATGGCAACCAGAACTATTACTGGTACTGCTTCAAGAATTTCTGTAGCTAATGGTAATGGTGTTTCTGGAAACCCAACATTAGATCTTATTACAACTGCTGTACAAGCAGGTGATTATAATACGGAATCCCTGACATCTGTAAATTCTGCAGGTTCTAACTCAGAACCCTTTGGTACAGAGACAGTTAACGCTACTAAGTTCACTGTAGATGCACATGGTAGATTGACAAGTGCGACAAATGTGCCTATCGCTACAGCAGTAGAAGGTACAACTGCCCTAGATTATAATGCAGCGACTTCATACTCTAGGTATGCAATCATCAAGAATGCATCAAAAGTTTATCAAGCATATCAAGATATTTCTGCAGGTGCAGGTGCTCCTACTCATACTA